>LNFM01003193.1_pt1 | contig 63293 bp, 55 predicted proteins | sample 596031 | NCBI WGS metagenome assembly LNFM01 (sample SAMN04254537, study PRJNA301005) | activated carbon metagenome | isolation source: dual media filters at the Ann Arbor, Michigan drinking water treatment plant | place: USA: Ann Arbor
GGCGACTGGGACGGCGGCGAGCGCGGCATCGCCTGCCACCCCGATCGCGTCGACGAGTTCAAGGACGGCGTGGCGCGCGGCATCGAGTACGCCACCGCGCTGGGCGCGCCGCAGCTCAACTGCCTGGCCGGCAAGGCGCCGACCGGCGTGGGCGACGCCGTGCTGCGCCAGACCTTCGTGAGCAACCTGCGCTACGCCGCGGCCGAGTTCCGGCGTGCCGGGCTGCGCCTGCTGATCGAGCCCATCAACCCGATCGACATCCCCGGCTTCTGGCTCAATCGCACGGCGCAGGCGGTCTCGGTGCTGGACGAGGTGGGCGCCGACAACGCCTTCGTGCAGTACGACATCTACCACGCGCAACGCGTCGAAGGGGAGCTGGCGGCCACGGTGCAGAAGCACCTGGACCGCATCGGCCACATCCAGCTGGCCGACAACCCCGGGCGGAACGAACCCGGCACGGGCGAGATCAACTACGCCTTCCTCTTCCAGCACCTCGACCGCATCGGCTACACGGGCTGGATCGGCTGCGAGTACAAGCCGGCCCAGGTCACCGAGGCGGGGCTGGGCTGGCGGCAGCGCCTGGCACAGTGAGGGGTCGAGCCCGGCTATAAACGCAGCTCCCGTCACTCTCCGCAGGAACCCGCATGCCCACCATCCGCGTCGAAATGTTCGAAGGCCGCACCCCCGAACAGAAAAAGGCCCTGGCCGCCGCGCTCACCGAAGCCACCGTGCGCACGCTGGGCGGCTCGGCCGAGAGCGTGGACATCCTGTTCTTCGACATCAAGAAGCAGGACTGGGCCACCGGCGGCGTGTTGTGGAGCGAGAAGAAGCCGGGGTGAGGCGCCTCAGCCCGTCCGCCTGAAGCCCTCCGACGCCTGCATCAGCTTGCGCGTGTAGTCCTGCTGCACGCGGTGGGCGGCGAGGTCGGCAGCGGCCAGCGTTTCCACGCTGCGGCCGCGCTGCATCACCATCAGGCGTTCGCAGAGGTGCGTGACGACGGCCAGGTCGTGGCTCACCATCACGAAGCTCAGGCCCTGGCGGCGGCGCAGCGCTTCCAGCAGGTTCAGCACCTCGGCCTGCACCGAGGCGTCGAGCGCCGAAGTGGGCTCGTCGAGCAGCAGCACCCGGGGCTCGAGGATCAGCGCGCGCGCGATGGCCACGCGCTGGCGCTGGCCGCCCGAGAGCTGGTGCGGGTAGCGGAAGCGGAAGCCGTCGCCCAGGCCCACGGCGTCGAGCGCCGCTTCGATGCGCGCCTCCACGTCGCCGATGCCGTGGATGGCCAGGGGCTCGGCCAGGATGCGGTCCACCGTCTGCCGCGGGTGCAGCGATCCGTAGGGATCCTGGAACACCATCTGCACCAGGCGCCTGAAGGGCTTGCTGCCGGGCGCGGCGTCGCTGCCGATCAGCGCCACGCGGCCGGCCGCACGCGGCGCCAGCCCGCACACGGCGCGCAGCACCGTCGACTTGCCCGAGCCCGACTCTCCGACGATGCCGAAGCTCTCGCCCGGCTGCACGGCGATCGACACGTCGTCGACGGCGGTGAAGTCGCCGAAGCGCACCACCAGGCCGTCGATGGCCAGGCCGATGCCGCCGCTCACAGTGTCCATTCCGGCTTCCGGTCGAGGGTGGGCAGCGGATGCATCGGCCGGCCCAGCTGCGGCAGGCAGTTCAGCAGCCCGCGCGTGTAGGGGTGCGTGGCCTCGTGCAGGCGCGAGGCCTCGATCTCCTCGACCACGCGGCCGGCGTACATCACCAGCACGCGGTCGCAGAACGACGAGACCAGGCGCAGGTCGTGCGAGATGAAGACCAGCCCCATGCCGCGCTCGGCCACCAGGCGGTCGAGGATGCCCAGCACCTGCAGCTGCACCGTGACGTCCAGCGCCGACGTGGGCTCGTCGGCGATCAGCAGCTCGGGCCCGGCGATCAGCATCATCGCGATCATCGCGCGCTGGCCCATGCCGCCCGAGACCTCGTGCGGGTACAGGCCGGCCATGCGCGCGGGGTCGTCGATCTGCACCGCGGCCAGGGCTTCCAGCGCCCTGGCCTTCGCTTCGCGGCGCGACACGCGCTGGTGCGTGCGCAGCGTCTCGACGATCTGGTCGCCGATGGTCAGCACCGGGTTCAAGGAGTACTTCGGGTCCTGCAGCACCATCGCGATGCGGCCACCGCGCAGCTCACGGCGCTGTGCCGGCGGGCAGCGCAGCAGGTCGATGTCTCGGAACCTCAGCGCCTTCGCGCTGACCTCGCCTTGCGCCGCCGTCAGGCCCAGGATGGCGCGCCCGGTCTGGCTCTTGCCCGAGCCCGATTCGCCGACGATGCCCAGCCGCTCGCGGCCCAGCGTGAACGACACGCCGCGCACGACCTCCTTCATGCCGCCGTCGCGCGTCGGGTAGGCCACGCGCAGGTCGTCCACCTGCAGCAGCGGCGCCGTCGATGGCCCGCTCATCGCTCGGCCTTCGGGTCCAGGGCATCGCGCAGGCCGTCGCCCAGCAGGTTGAAGCCCAGGCTGACCAGGAAGATCGCCGCACCGGGCGCGGCGGCCACCCACCACTGGTCCAGCACGTAGGCGCGGCCGGCGGCGATCATCGCGCCCCATTCCGGGCTGGGCGGCTGTGCGCCCAGGCCCAGGAAGCCCAGGCCCGCGGCCGTGAGGATGATGCCGGCCATGTCCAGCGTCACGCGCACGATCACGCTGCTCAGGCACAGCGGCATGATGTGCCGCAGCACGATGCGCCACGGCGACGCGCCGACCAGCTTCACGGCGGCGATGTAGTCGGCCTGGCGGATGGTCAGCGTCTCGGCGCGCGCGATGCGGGCGTAGGGCGGCCACGAGGTGATGGCGATGGCGATCACCGCGTTCTCGATGCCGGGGCCCAGCGCGGCGACGAAGGCCAGCGCCAGGATCAGCCGCGGGAAGGCCAGGAAGATGTCGGTGATGCGCATCAGCAGGCCGTCGAGCCAGCCGCCGGCATAGCCCGCGACCGTGCCCACCAGCAGGCCGATGGGCGCGGCCAGCACGGCCACCAGCACGACCACGTAGAGCGTGATGCGCGACCCGTGGATCAGCCGCGAGAGGATGTCGCGGCCCTGGTCGTCAGTGCCGAACCAGTGCGCCGCCGAAGGCGGCAGCAGGCGCGTGGTGCGCAGGTCGCCCACCGTGGGCGAGTAGGGCGCCAGCAGCGGCGCGAAGACCGCCACCAGCACCAGCGCGCCGACGATGGCCAGCCCCACCATCGCCAGCCGGTTGCGCATGAAGCTGCGCCAGCCGCCGTAGAGCCGCCCGAGAAAGGCCTGCCGGCGCGAGCCCGGGCGGTCGCTCATCAGCCAGTCGTGCAGTGACGTGGCGTCGCTCATCGTGTTCTCGGGTCGAGCAGGCGGTAGAGCAGGTCGCTCAGCAGGTTCAGGCCGACGAAGACCGTGCCCACCACCAGCGTGCCGCCCAGCACCGCGTTCATGTCGGCGTTCTGCAGCGAGTTGGTGATGTACAGGCCCAGTCCCGGCCAGGCGAAGACGGTCTCGGTGAGCACCGAACCTTCCAGCAGCCCGGCGTAGCTCAGTGCGATGACGGTGACCAGCGGCACCATCGCGTTGCGCAGCGCATGGCGCCAGATGATGCGCGTCTCGCTCAGGCCCTTGGCGCGTGCGGCGACGATGTATTCCTGTTCCAGCTCGGTGAGCATGAAGCTGCGCGTCATGCGGCTGATGTAGGCCAGCGAGAAGTAGCCCAGCAGCGCCGCCGGCAGCGCCAGGTGCGACAGCGCGTTGCGGAAGGCCTCCCACTCGCCGGCCATCGCGGCATCCACCAGCAGCAGGCCGGTGACACGCGTCACCGAGTATTCGAAGGCGACGTCGAGGCGTCCTGGTCCGCCCACCCAGCCCAGCTTGGCGTAGAACAGCACCAGCCCCATCAGCCCGAGCCAGAAGATCGGCACCGAGTAGCCCACCAGCCCCATCACGCGCACGGCCTGGTCGACCCAGCCGCCGCGCCGCACGGCCGCCCACACGCCCAGCGGCACGCCCAGGCCGGCGCCGATGAGGATGCCGCAGGTGGCCAGTTCCAGCGTGGCCGGGAAAGTCTTGGCGATGTCGTCGAGCACCGGGTTGGACGTCAGCACGCTGGTGCCGAAGTCGCCCTGCAGCGCCTTGCCGACGTAGATGGCGAACTGCCGCCAGATCGGCTCGTTCAGGCCCAGCTCCTCGCGCACGCGCTGCACCACGTGCTCGGGCGCGCGGTCGCCCACGATGGCCAGCACCGGGTCGACCGGGATCACGCGGCCGATGAAGAAGGTGACCGCCAGCAGCCCGAGGTAGGTGGCCACGATGACGCCGGCGAAGCGGGCCAGCGCCGCCCCCCGGCGGCGCGCCCGTGACATGCCCGACGCGGGAGAGGCGCTCAACGCTTGGAGACGTTGAACAGGTAGGTGCTGTCGGACGTGGGGCCCAGGGTGAGGCCGTCGACGTTGCCGCGCAGGCCCGCCACCTCGGTGAGCTGGTAGAGCATCACGAAGGGGCTGCTCTTGCGGAACTCGGCCTGGATGTCGGCGTACATCTTGGCGCGCCTGGCGCCGTCGCGTTCCAGCACGGCGGCGTCGGCCATCTTGGTCAGCTCGGGAATGGCCCAGGCGTTGCGCCACGCCAGCGGTTTGCTCTTGGCGTCGTCGGCGTTGTCGGGGTTGCGTGCGAAGGTGTCGGCGTTGGTGTGCGGGTCCCAGTAGTCGGCGCCCCACTGGCCGATGTAGATGTCGTGCGTGCGGGCGCGGTACTTGGTCAGCGTCTGCTTGCTCTCCAGCTCGATGCCGGCCTGCTTCATCGTCTGCTGGATGGCCTCGGTGATGCCCTGCACCGGCTGCACGGTGCGCATGTCGATCGTCACCTTGAAGCCGTTCGGGTGCCCGGCCTTGGCCAGCAGCGCCTTGGCCTTGGGCACGTCGAGCTTGAAGGGGTTGTCCTTGCTCGCGCCCAGCAGGCCGATGGGCAGGAAGTTCTGGTGCACCACGCCGATGTTCTTGATGATGGTGTCACCGATGGCGGCGTAGTCCACCAGGTGCTTGAAGGCCTCGCGCACCTCGGGCTTGGCCAGGATGGGGTTCTTCTGGTTCAGGCTGAAGTAGACGACCGTGCCCTTGGGCGTGGCGGTGGTCTTCAGCTCCTTGTTGGCCGTGACGGCGGCCAGGTCCTGCGGCGTGAGGTTGCGCGCGATGTCGATGTCGCCCTTCTCCAGCATCAGTCGCTGCGTGGCCGACTCCTTCACGTGGCGGTAGATCACGCGCGCCATCTTCGCCTTGGCACCGTGGTAGTTGTCGTTGCGCTCCAGCGTCACCACTTCATTGGCACGCCACTCGCGGATCTTCATCGGGCCCGAGCCGGCGTAGTTGGTCTTCAGCCAGCCGTAGCCCAGGTCGCCATTGGCTTCCTTGCTCATCACCAGCTTCTTGTCGACGACGGCGGCGATGTTGGCCGTCAGGCAGTTCAGCACGAAGCTGGGCGCGAAGGGCTTCTCGATCTCGATGGTCAGCGCCAGCGGACCGGTCTGCTTGATGCGCGTCTGGACGTTGTCCTTGCTCAGGCCGAACTGCGTGAGGATGAAGGCCGGTGTCTTGTCGAGCCTCACCGCGCGCTGCAGCGAGAACACCACGTCCTCGGCGCTCAGCGCGTTGCCCGAGGCGAACTTCAGCCCCGGCTTCAGCTCGAAGCTGAAGGTCTTGCCGTCGGGCGAGACGGTCCAGGACTTGGCGATGTCGCCTTCGAGCTTCGAAGGGTCGGCGACGTTGAAGCGCACCAGCCGGTCGTAGGCGTTGCCCATCACCTCGCCAGCCGAGATCTCGAAGGCTTCGGCGGGGTCGAGCGTGATGATGTCGTCGAACGCGGCGGCCAGCACGAGGGTGTCTTTCGGGGTGGCGGCCAGCGCGGTGGCGGGCAGCCCGGCGGCCAGCAAGGCGGCCAGGCTGGCGACGGCGACGGCGCGGCGCGACAGGCGGGGCTGGAACGAGAGCAGGCGGGTGGCGTGGGGCTTGTTCTGTGTCATCGGGGTCCTCCGGCGAACTGGGGTCGAAACGTCGATGATGCCAGTGTGCTGCCAGCGACCCGGCGCGCGCCCGTGCCGCCCGCGCCATCCGGCCCGGGCCTGCGCCGCGCGGTCTCAGCGAGGCTGCGCCAGCCGCTCGCGCAGCAGGGGGGCAGCGTCGGTGCGCAGCGCGCCGCGCCAGGCATCGCCATCCGGCGCTATCCAGTACACGGTGCCGGCCTCCAGGTGCAACGTGCCGGCGCCGTCCCGCAGGCGCAGGGGCGGCTGGGAGAAGGTCGGGAGCCGTTCGGGGGCCATCACCGCCTGCCAGCGACCGGCGACGGCCTGCTGCAGTTCGCGCAGCAGCGCAGCGTCGGCGCTGGCGGGCTCGCTGGCGGCCAGTGCGGCGAGCATGGGATCGAAAGCCGCGGCCATGGAACGATCCGCGGACCGCGGCGGTGCCGACATCGCGCGCGGCAGCGAGGACGGTGCCTCGCTCCGGGGCCGCGCTGCGGCTTCTGCGGCATCGCTTCGAGGGGGGGCCGGCGGGGGCGGCGGCGCCGCGGCGATCGGCGGCGGCGCGGGTGACGGCCGTGCGGGAGAGGCAGCGGCCTCAGCCGTCGCCCGGGCCACGGCGGGGTTGTCGACAGGCGCCGGGGCCTGTGCAGGTGAGGGTGCAGGTGCAGCTGGGGCCACCGCGGGCGCGGCCTTGGCGCGTTCGGGCGCAGGCATGCGCGCCGGGGGTGGCGGCAGGGTGGCTGCCGCGGGGGGGGCAGGTGCCGCCGCTGCAGGTGCAGGTGCAGGTGCAGGCCCCCGGCTTTCGCCCGCAGGCGCCGTCGGTGCCGCGGCGACCACCGGCGCATCGGCCTTCCGGTCGGACAGCGTCTCGGCAGGCGCATCCGGCGGCGGGCCGTCCTGCCACATCACGCCGATCACGGTGGCCAGCACCACGCCGGCCAGGGCCGCGGCGCCGGCCGGTCGGGTCAGCGTGTCGAGCCAGCCGCGCCAGCCGGTGGACGCTGCGGCACGCTGCGAACGCACGGCCTCGCTCGCCGCGTCGAGGATCCGGCGGTCCAGCGCGGCGGGGGGCGCCAGGTCGCGGTCGGGCGCGTGGCGCAAGGCGGCGCGAAGGCGGGCGTCGATGCCGCCGTCGTCCCGATCGCCGTCGCGATCATGATCGTGATCGCGCGGGCTCATTCGGTCACCCCCGTGGCCGGCAGGTAGGCGCCCATGCACGTGCGCAGCTTGCCCATCGCATAGCGCAGGCGGCTCTTCACGGTCTCGAAGCCCAGCTGCAGGGTCTGCGCCAGCTCGGGCAGCGACAGGCCGTCCTCGTGGTGCAGCAGGAACACGCTCTTCTGCGCCACGGGCAGTTCCTCCAGACAGTCGAGCAGTCTGCGCCCTGCCGCGCGCCAGAAGGCCTGCTCGCTGACGTCCCCGGCGCCCGCCGCGGCCGATGGTGCCTCGGGCCACTCGGCCCAGGCGTCGCCCTCGGGCTCCCAGGGCGGCGCGTCCTTCGTGTCGACCGACACCTCGCGTCCGGTCCTGCGCAGGCAGTCCACCGCGCGATGGTGAGCCAGGGTGAACAACCAGGTGCGGAAGGTGGCGCCTTGCGGCGACCAGCTGTCGCGCGACTTCACCACGCGCAACCAGGTGTCCTGGAACACCTCGTCGGTCTGCGCCGCGTTCGCCGTGCCCAGCAGCCGCCGCACGAAGCGGTACAGCGCCAGGCGGTGGCGCTGGTACAGGCGTTCGAAGGCCCGCGCGTCACCGCCCGCGAAGGCGCGCATCAGCGCGTCGTCGGTGTCGGCGTCGGAAGGCAGGTCAGGCGGGGGTGGCATGGGGCGGTGGGTGGAGTCTGCCAGCCAGGGCGATGGGGGTTGTACGCGGCTGTGACGGGATCGGGGTCGACGGGCCCGTGAATTTTCTTTGACCCCGGTCCGCGCGCCCGGCCGTATCAGTCTGCACGGGCGGCCGACGGGCGGCTGTCCACTCGAGGACTCGGGAGACCGGCATGAACAATTCCTGGTGGCGCCGCGGTGGTGCCTTCACCCTGGCGCTGAGCCTGCTCGCCGCCGCGTGCGGCACCGGCGCGCACGAGTGGCCGTCGCCCCCTGTGCCCGGCGATCGTGCGCTGCCCAGCCCGCAAGGCACCGGTGCGGCCTGGTCCGGCCGGCTGTGGGCCGGCCCCGCCGCCGGGGCGCCGCCCGCACCGAACGCCAGTGACTGCCGCCGTGCGCCGGTCTTCCACGACCTGCCCGGGCCCGCGCTGCCTGTCACGCAGCGACGCCGCATGCCGATGCATGAACCGATGCCTGGGCCGATGTCCGATCGCCTCACGGCCGCCGGCTCGCGCGCCGAGGCTGGCGAGAGGGCCGAGCGCACGGTCCCGGCCGGCAAGGCCGCCACGGGCTCCAGCGACTCTTCAGCCGATCGCCACCTGCCCGCAGCACCGGCGCCCTCGTTGGCTGCCCCGCCCGGCCTGCCTCCCGCGCCGCGCCAGCGCCCGGCCCACGAACCGGTCACGGCCGGCGTGGTCGACGACAACGCCGACTTCGGCGCCTACCTGGCCTTTCGCCAGAAGCGCAGCCAGCTCGACGTGCTCGGCGTGCCGCTGCGCGACCTGGACGTCAGCGAGCGCTACCGCCTGACCGTGCACGACGCCGCCGGCCGTCCGGTGCCCGACGCCGTGGTGCAGGTCTTTGCCGGCTCTCGCCCGCAGCCGCTGTGGGCGCGCACCGATGCCGGCGGCCAGGTGTGGCTGCACCCGCGCGCCGCGGGCATTGCCGATGCAGTGCTCGAAGTGCGCGTGCGCAAGGCCTCGGCCGATGGCGACCTGCGGAGCAGCGCGCTGCTGCAGCGCGGCCAGCGCCACCAGCTGCAGGTGCGGCTGGATGCCGAGGCGCCTGTCGAGCGCGCGCGCCTCGACCTCGTCTTCCTGGTCGACGCCACCGGCTCGATGGCCGACGAGATCGAGAAGCTGCGCCGCTCGATGCAGGCCATGGCCGACCAGATCGCGCGCCTGCCGAGCCGGCCGATGACCTGCTTCGCGCTGGTGGCCTACCGCGACCGCGGTGACGAGTTCTTCGTGCGCGCACACGACTTCACCGACGACCTGGGCGCCTTCCAGCGCGCGCTCGGCGGGCTGCGCGCTGCGGCTGGCGGCGACACCCCCGAGGCGCTGAACGAGGCGCTGCACACCGCCGTGCACCGGTTGTCCTGGCGCGGCAACGGCGCCACGCGGCTGGTGGTGCTGGTGGCCGACGCGCCGCCCCACCTGGACTACGGCTCGCCCTGGTACGACGACGACCTGCAGGGGGCGCTGGCGCGCGGCATCAAGCTGATGCCGGTGGGCGCCAGCGGCCTCGACCCGGCGGGTGAAGCGATCTTCCGCCAGATGGCGCAGTTCACCGGCGGCCGCTTCGTCTTCCTGACCTACGCCGACGCCACGGACCCCGCCAGCGGCCCGGGCCGCGAGACGGTGCACGACGTGGGCAACTACTCGGTGGAGTCGCTCGACAAGCTGGTGGTGCGTCTGGTGTCCGAGGAACTCGCGAAGCGGCCTTCGTGAGTCGCCACCACCTGCAGCACGCCCTGGCCCACGCGCACGTTGACGGCACGCGCGCTGCGCAGGGGCTCGCCGTCGGCGGCCAGCGGCAGCGGCAGCTCGCTCTCGATCTGCAGCTTGGCGAAGGGCTGGCTGGCCACCTCGTGATGACCCAGGTGGCTGCCGGTCAGCAGCCGCGGCAGCATGGTCAGGGCCGCGGCCCGCGTGAAGCGGCCGGCCAGCAGCAGGTTCAGCCGGCCGTCGTCGAGCAGGGCTTGCGGCACGGCGGGCATGCCGCCGCCGTAGCTGGGCGTGTTGAGCGTGCTGGCGAACAGTGCCGGGCCGTCGTGCAGCGGCTGGCCGTCGGCCGACACGCGCAGCGGGTACAGCCGCAGTGCCGCCAGTTCCTTCAGCGTGGCCAGCAGGTAGCGTGGCGTGCCGCGCAGCCAGGACGGGCCGGCCAGAGCCCGCTGCGCCACCGCGGCGTCGAAGCCGGCGCACAGGTTGGACAGGAAGGGCCGCTGCTCGTGTTCGGTGTGCACCCAGCCGATGTCGACGGCGCGGGCCGGGGTGGTCAGCGCCAGCGTCAGCGCGCGTTGCCAGCGCGCGCCGCGCAGGCCCAGGCCGCGCGCGGCGTCGTCACCGCTGCCGGCGGGCACCAGGCCCACTTCGTGCGCACCGTCCAGCAGCGCGGGCAGCAACTGGTGCAGCGTGCCGTCGCCGCCCACCACCACCACGCGCGATCCCCGGGGCGCGCGGCGTATGGCGCGCTGCGCTGCCGCCACGCTGTCGGTGGTTTCGAGGGCCGTGCCGGCGTGGTGCAGGCGCAGCATCTCCTGCATCGGGCCGGCCAGGCGGGCGGCCCGGCCGCCGCCGGCACGCAGGTTCAGGACGACCAGGGCCACGGAGCGGCTGCCGGCGTGTCGGGCTCAGCGCGCCTTCGGCACCCGTCCCATCAGGTAGAACTCGTCGTTGGGCCGCATGCCCGTCATGTTGGCCATGCGGTTGGACAGGCCGAAGAACGCGGTGATGGCACCGATGTCCCAGATGTCCTCGTCGCTGAAGCCGTGGCCGTGCAAGGTGGCGAAGTCGGCTTCTTCCACGCTGTGCGATTCGCTGCAGACCTTCAGCGCGAAGTCGAGCATGGCGCGCTGGCGCGGCGTGATGTCGGCCTTGCGGTGGTTCACCGCCACCTGGTCGGCCACCAGGCGCAGGATGGCGCCGTGCGCCACCACGCAGTAGAGGCACTGGTTCACCGCCGACGTGGCCACGATGATCATCTCGCGGTCGCCCTTGCTGAGGCCGCCGTCCTTCAGCAGCAGCGCGTCGTGGTAGGCCATGAAGGCGCGCCACTCGGCCGGGCGGTGCGCCAGCGCCAGGAACACGTTGGGCACGAAGCCCGCCTTCTCCTGCACTTCGAGGATGCGTGTGCGCATGTCCTCGGGCAGGTCCTTCAGTTCGGGCACGGGATAGCGCGAGATCGGTGCTGACATGTCGGTGTCTCCTTCAGGTTCTGAACTGCATGGCGTGCAGGCGGGCGTAGAGCCCGCCCTGGGCCAGCAGTCCGGCGTGGGTGCCTTGTTCGATCAGCTTGCCGCCGTCCATCGCCACCACGCGGTCGGCGTGCTCGATGGTCGACAGGCGGTGGGCGATGACCAGCGTGGTGCGGCCCTGCATCAGGGTCTCGAGCGCAGACTGCACGGCGCGTTCGCTCTCGCTGTCCAGCGCCGAGGTGGCTTCGTCGAGGATCAGCACCGGTGCGTCCTTGCACAGCGCGCGCGCGATGGCCAGGCGCTGGCGCTGGCCGCCCGAGAGCTGGCTGCCGTTGTGGCCGATGGGCGTGTCCAGGCCCTGCGGCAGGGCGTCGACGAAGTCCAGCAGGTGGGCGGCCTTCAACGCGTCGCGCACCCGTTCGCGGCCGACGTCCTCGCCCAGCGCCACGTTGGCCGCCACGCTGTCGTTGAAGAGCACCACGTCCTGGCTGACCAGCGCAAACTGCCGGCGCAGCGCGGCGATGTGCCAGTCGCGCAGCGGCACGCCGTCCAGCAGCAGCGTGCCCGCCGTGGGTTCGATGAAGCGCGGCAGCAGGTTCACCAGCGTCGACTTGCCCGCACCCGAGGGGCCCACCAGGGCCACGGTCTCGCCGGCCTTCACATGCAGGCTCACGTCGTGCACGGCCGGCGCGGCGTCGTCGCGGTACTGCAGGCTCACGCCGCGCAGTTCGATCTCGCCGCGTGCGCGACCGCCGTCGTGCGTGCCGCCCACCTCGGCCGGGCTGTTCTCGATGAGGTCGAGCCCGCGCTCGACGGCCGCCAGCCCGCGCGTGATGGGCGCCATCACGTCCGACAGGTGCTTGATCGGCGCCACCAGCATCAGCATGGCGGTGATGAAGGCCACGAAGCTGCCCACCGTGCCGCCCTGGCCGCCGCTCTGCCACAGCGCCACCACGATCACCGCCGACAGCGCGCAGGCGGCGATGACCTGCGTGAAGGGCGTCATCGTGGCGCCCGCTGCCACCGACTTGATCATCAGCCGGCGCAAGGCATCGGCCTTGACGAAGAAGCGCTGCGCCTGCTGCGCAGCGGCGGCATGCAGGCGCACGCTGCGCCAGGCCAGCACGTTCTCCTCGACGATGTAGGCGAGCTCGTCGGTGGCGGCCTGGCCCTCCACGGTCAGGCGGTGCAGGCGGCGGCCCAGCAGCCGCATCATCCACGCCACCGGCGGGAACAGCAGGGCCACGAACAGCGTGAGCTGCCAGTTCAGCCACATCAGGTAGGACAGCAGCGCGACCAGGGTCAGCGAGTCCTTCACCAGCGTCAGCAGCGTGCTCACCAGCAGCGTGGTGCCGGCCTGCACTTCGTACACGAGGGTGTTGGTCAGGCTGCTGCTGGACTGGGCCGTGAACATGGCCGGCTGCGCCGTGAGCAGGCGGTCGAACATGGCGCGGCGCAGGTTCAGCACCGCCCGGTTGGCCGTCCAGGCCAGGGCGTACTGCGCCACGAAGCCGGCAGCCCCGCGCACGGCGAAGAGGCCGATGATGACCACCGGCACCAGCCACAGCGGCAGTTTTCCGGCGTTGAATCCCTGGTCGAGCAGCGGCTGCATCAGCGCCGGGATCATCGGCTCGGTGGCCGCGCCGACCAGCGAGCCCAGCCCCGCCGCCACCAGCCCCATGCGTCCCGCACGCAGGTAGGGCCAAAGGCGGGCGAATCGTTGCAGCAGGGTCGGCATGGAAGGGTGGGGTGACCGCAGGGCCGCGAAGGCTGACGCGCGATCGGCCTCATTATCGTTGTGTGACAAGCCCTCGCAGGGCGCTGCCTACAATCCAGCCCTTGTCCCGAGCCCGGAAGAACGACCCCCTGTGAACCTTTTCGATCCGCGACGCTCCATCACCGCCATGTGCGCTGACAAGAAGAAGACGATGTGGCCCCGTCGCCGGTTCGTCGCCCTGCTCGGAGCCGCTGCGTCGTGGCCGGCGGTGGCGCAGTTCCGCGTCGAGATCTCGGGCGTGGGGGCGCGGCAGATCCCCGTCGTGATCGCCACCCTGCGAGGCGAAGACCGCGTTCCGGTGTCCGTGTCGTCGGTGGTGCGCGCCGATCTGCAGCGCAGCGGCCTCTTCGCGCCGGTGGATGCGCCGCAGCCGCTGGACGAGCGCAGCGCCATCGTCGCCAGCGAGTGGCGCGGGCGCGGTGCCGACGCCGTGGTGGCCGGCTCCATCACCCGCCTGGCCGATGGCCGCTACGACGTGCGCTTCAAGCTCTGGGACGTGGTCAAGGGTGAAGAACTGCTGGGCCGCAGCCGTGTGGTGGTCGAAGCCGACCTTCGGCTGGTGGCCCACCGCATCGCCGACGACGTGCACGAGGCGCTGACCGGCGAGAAGGGCGTTTACTCCACCCGCATCGCCTACGTCGTCAAGAGCGGTCGCCGCTTCACGCTCAACGTCACCGATGCCGACGGCGAAGGCGGCCAGATCGCGCTGAACAGCAACGAGCCCATCATCTCGCCGGCCTGGTCGCCCGATGGCCGCGAACTGGCCTACGTGTCCTTCGAGACGCAGAAGGCCGTGGTGTGGGTGCAGGACGTGGCCAGCGGACAGCGGCGCATCATGGCCGACTTCCGCGGCTCCAACAGTGCGCCGGCCTGGTCGCCCGACGGTCAGACGCTGGCCGTGGCGCTGGCCCGCGAAGGCCTCACCCAGCTCTTCGTGATGTCACGCGGCGGCGGTGCGCCGCGGCGCCTGACCACCAGCCCGGGCATCGACACCGAACCGGTGTTCTCGCCCGATGGCAAGCAGATCTATTTCGTCAGCGACCGTGGCGGTGGTCCGCAGATCTACCGCGTGGCCGTGGGTGGCGGCGGCGTCGACCGCGTCAGCTTCAGCGGCAACTACAACATCAGCCCGGCGCTCAGCCCCGACGGCCGCACGCTGGCCTTCGTGACGCGCCAGGGCGGCGCCTACCGCGTTGCCGTTCAGGACCTGGCCGGCGGCGCTGCGCAGGTGGTCACCGACACCAGCGACGACGAAAGCCCCAGCTTCGCGCCCAACGGGCGGCTGCTGCTGTATGCCACGCGCCAGAGCGGCCGCGACGTGCTGATGACCAGCACGCTCGACGGCAAGATCAAGACGCGGTTGCTGACCAGCGGCGCCGACATGCGCGAGCCCGCCTGGGGACCCTTCAACCGTGAACGAAGCACCTAGCCCCGGCCCCCGGTGTCTGCCCGCGCCGGACACATCCGGCATCAAATTTGCCCTTGAGTCATTCCCCACAACAGGAGATCGCGCCATGAACGTCCGCATCCAGGCCTCTGCCACCGCCCTGTTCGCCGCCCTCGTGCTGGCCGGCTGCGCATCGAAGACACCGCTGACCGAAGCGCCCGTCGAATCGCGCACCGGCACGCCGCCGGCGGCAGCGTCGTCCACCACGCCTTCGACCGGCACGGCCGCTGCCACGGCGGCGCCGCGCGCAGAGTCGCAGGTGGCCACCGTCGACGCGGCCAGCGCCGCCGCCGCGGCAGCCAATGCCGCCGGTCGCATCGTCTACTTCGATTTCGACAGCTTCGTGCTGAAGGACGAGTTCAAGCCGCTCGTCGATGCACATGCCAAGGCGCTGGCGGTCAACCGCAACAAGCGCATCATGATCGAGGGCCACACCGACGAACGCGGCGGCCGCGAGTACAACCTGGCGCTGGGCCAGAAGCGCGCCGAGGCCGTCAGCCGGGCTCTGGCGCTGCTGGGCGCCCAGAACACGCAGTTCGAGGCCGTGAGCTTCGGCGAAGAGCGGCCTGCCATGCAGGGCAGCGACGAAGCGGCGTGGGCGAAGAACCGCCGTGCCGAGATCAAGGACCGGTGAAGTGGCCCACCCCCGTAGCGCCTTCGGCGCACCCCCTCAAGGGGGCGACCCCATCGGCCGGGCAGAGCCCGTCCGCGGCGTCCGCTTGATGCGGGTCGCTGTACCGATGTGCCGGGCTCTTTGCACTTCCATAGGATCCTTGAAATGAAGTTCCGCGCTTCCTGGGCCGCCGCCACCGTGGCCCTGCTCGTGGCCGGCCCGGCGGCCGCCATCTTCGACGACAACGAGGCGCGCAAGGCCATCCTGGACCTGCGTGCCGTCGTCAAGGCCAACGACGACGCGGCCCGGGCCCGGTCGGTCGAGGCGGCCAGTGCCAATGCCGCGCTGCTGGAACAGATCGCCGCGCTGCGGCGCAGCCTGCTGGAGCTGAACAACCAGATCGAGGCCATGCGCGGCGAGCAGGCCACGCTGCGCGGCAGCAACGAGCAGCTCGCCCGCGAGGTGGCCGAGCTGCAGCGCCGCACCAAGGACGTCGGCCAGACGCTCGACGACCGGCTGCGCAAGCTCGAGCCGGTGAAGGTCACCATCGACGGCCGCGAGTTCCTGGTCGACCCCGACGAGAAGCGCCAGCACGACGAGGCCATGGCGGTGCTGCGCAGCGGCGACTTCGAGCGCGCGAGCGTCTCGCTGTCGGCCTTCCTGCGCCGCTACCCGGCCAGCGGGTATGCCGATTCGGTGCGCTTCTGGCTGGGCAACTCGCTGTACGGCAAGCGCGACTACAAGGGCGCCATCGATGCCTTCCGCGGTTTTGTCGCGGCGGCACCGGCGCATGCCCGGGCGCCCGAGGCGATGCTGGCGCTGGCCAACAGCCAGGCCGAGATGAAGGACCCCAAGGCCGCGCGCAAGACCATCGACGACCTGCTGAAGGCCTACCCGGCCAGCGAAGCCGCGCAGGCCGGCAAGGACCGTCTGGCCTCCTTGCCGAAGTGACGACCCCCCCGTAGCGCCTTCGGCGCGTCGTGCCGACCGCGCCAAGCCAGAGGCTTGGCCCTTCGGCAGGCGGGCCGAGTCCACCGGACTCGACCCGTCCAGCCTCAGCCCCCCAGGGGGGCGGCCCCGGTGGACCGGCGGAGCCGGATCCACGGCGCCCACTTGAAGTGGCCAGCGCCTGCGGCGGCTGGCCGTCTCGGCATTCCGGTGCTGCTCCTAGAATCGCGGCCACCATGCAGGAATCCGATCTTCCGGGGCTGATTGCCCAAGTGCTTTGGGCCGCCTTCGGGTTGGCCGTGCTGTTCGGTGCCATCGCGCAGCGCACCCATTTCTGCACCATGGGGGCCGTCAGCGACATCGTCAACATGGGCGACTGGACGCGCATGCGCATGTGGATGCTGGCCATCGCCGTGGCGATGATCGGCTTCAACGTGATGGTGGGCCTGGGCTGGATCGAGGCCAAGAACAGCGTCTACGCCGGCTCGCGGCTGATCTGGCTGTCCAACATCGTGGGCGGTCTGATGTTCGGCTTCGGCATGGTGCTGGCGTCGGGCTGCGGCAGCAAGACGCTGGTGCGCATCGGGGGCGGCAGCCTGAAGTCGCTGCTGGTCTTCTGCGTGCTGGCCATCGCGGCCTATGCCACGCTGCGCGGCATCACCGCGGTGGCACGCGTGGCCACGGTGGATGCCGTGGCCATCACGCTGCCCGCGGGGCAGGACCTGCCTTCGCTGCTGGCGCATGCCAGCGGCATCGATCGCAAGACACTGGCGCTCGCCCTGGGCATCGGCCTCGGGGCCGTCATCATCGCCTGGTGCCTGTCGCGCGCCGAAGGCCGCTCGGCCGACGTGTTGCTGGCCGGGGTGGGTCTGGGCGCCATCGTGGCCGGCGTGTGGTGGGTGTCGGGCCGCATGGGCTACCTGGCCGAGCACCCGCAGACCCTGGAAGCCGTCTTCCTGGCGACCAACACGCGCAGCATGGAGTCGCTGACCTTCGTCGCGCCCATCGCCTACACCGTCGACTGGCTGATCCTGTTCAGCGACAAGAGCAAGGTGCTGACCATCGGCATCGTCAGCACGCTGGGCGTCATCGTGGGCTCGGCCGTCGTGGCGCTGGCCACGCGCAGCTTTCGCTGGGAAGGCTTCGGCGGCACCGAGGACACGGCCAACCACATCGTCGGCGCCACGCTGATGGGCGTGGGCGGCGTCACCGCGATGGGCTGCACGGTGGGGCAGGGCATCACGGGAGTGTCGACGCTGGCCGTGGGCAGCTTCATCGCGCTGGCGGCCATCATGGCGGGCGGCGTGCTGGGCCTCCGCTACCAGGTCTGGCGGCTGGAGCGCCTGGGCTGATGAGTGCCCTGGCCCCCGCTGATGCCCCCGCTGATGCCACGGCGCACGCGGGGGACGCCGACCTCGAACGGCGCTTCGGCGGCCTGCGGCGCCTGTACGGCGATGCCGGCTACCGCCGCCTGCGCGAGGCCACCGTCGTCGTCGTCGGGCTGGGGGGCGTGGGGTCCTGGGCCGCCGAAGCGCTGGCCCGCTGTGGTGTGGCCGGCCTCGTGCTGATCGACCTGGACCACGTCGCCGAGTCCAACATCAACCGCCAGGTGCAGGCCACGGGCCGCACGTTGGGCATGGCCAAGGCCGAGGCGCTTCGCGAGCGCATCGCCGACATCCACCCCGGCTGCTGCGTGTGGTGCGTCGAAGAGTTCGTGGCGCCGGACAACTGGCCGGCGCTGCTGCCCGGCGAGGTGGCCCACCGTGTCGATGGTGTCATCGACGCCTGCGACCAGGTGCGTGCCAAGGCCACCCTGGCGGCCTGGGCGCTGGCCCGCGGCCTGCCGTCGGTGAGCGTCGGTGCCGCGGGCGGCAAACGCGCGGCGCAGTCGGTGGAAGTGGCCGACCTGGCCGAGACCACGCACGACCCGCTGCTGGCCAGCCTGCGCCAGCGCCTCCGCAAGGAACACGGCGCTGCAAGGCAAGGGCGCATCGGCCTGCGCTGCGTGTTCTCGCGTGAGAACGTCAAGCGGCCCGAAGAAGCCTGCGACGTCGACGGTAGCCTGAACTGCCATGGCTACGGCTCCAGCGTGGCGGTGACGGCCACCTTCGGCCTGGTGGCGGCTGGCGACCTGATCGAGCAAGTGCTGGCCGCGCCACACCGCCCGGCCGAGGGGCTGGAAGAGCGCTGAAATTTCGCTATACAATGTGAGGCTCTGCCCACGGGTCGTTAGCTCAGTCGGTAGAGCAGCGGACTTTTAATCCGTTGGTCGCGTGTTCGAGTCACGCACCTTCAAGCAGTTCATCGAAGCAGTCCGGGGCAGGTAGGCAGAAAAATCTCGGGCTCTTAGCTCAGTTGGTAGAGCAGCGGACTCTTAATCCGTAGGTCGCGTGTTCGAGTCACGCAGGGCCCACCAAAGCAAGACGAGGGGTTCGGCAGCGATGCCGAGCCCCTTTGTCTTTGTCGTGCACCTGCACGGCACCCCCGCGCTGCTCCGACGACCCGAGGGGCGTCGCCCGCGCCCGGACCGGGTTGCCGGAGGCCCGTTCGCTTTCTGGATAGCGTCGGCCGTGAGGCCTCCTTACCGTGTGCCCCAAGACGTTGGCACGCGTTGCCGGCGTTTCCTGCACGTGCTGCGCGGCGGCCGCGGACACCCTCGCGAAGCGGTGGCGTCGAGAACGTGGCACGCCCCCCAGTCTTGAAGGATCAGCCATGACCTTGATCCGCCTGTGTCGTCCCTTTGTCCTCGCGGCAGCGGTGCTGGGCATGCCGTGGGGCGCGCACGTCCTGGCGCAGGCGGCCAACGCCCCGGGTGCCCCGGCGGCCACCCCCGGGTCCCTGCTCGATGGCGCCGAGCGGCTCGGCAGCGGTCGAGTCTCGGCATGGCGCAAGGGCGCGCATTCGCTCGTCGTGCTGCCGTCCGACGCGCTGGGCAAGCCGTTGCTGTGGTACGCGGAGGTCGTGGCGGCACCCGCTGGCATGGTCGCCAGGGAGGGGCTGGAACTCAACAGCACGCTGGCACGCTTCGAACGTGTCGGCAACGTGGTGCACGTGCGCGATCTCGGCACCGTGATCAACCGCCGCGCCGGCCAGCCGCCTGGCGAACTGCCGCCATCGGCAGCGCGCGCGGGCGTGCCCGGATCGCCGCCCGGCGACATGAAGGTCAGGCCGATCGAGGTGGCCCTGGGCGCCGCCGAGACCGGTCCGGTGATGGCGAGCTTCCCTGTCGTCGGCGTGCAGCCCGACGGTTCGATGGTGCTCGATGTCACGGCCACCTTCTCCAACGACATCCTGGCCGTGACACCACGGAAGTTCCTCGGCGGCGGCGGTGTGGTGCCGCTGCAGCTGGACCCGTCGAAGTCGTACATCGATCGTGTACGGGCGCGGGGCGATGTGCTGAACGTCCGGTCCCATCTGACGTTCCTGTCGTCCTTGCCTGCGGCGCCGCAACTCGGGCCGCAGCCGGTGTCGATCGTGATCGGACATTCCATCGTCTTCCTGCCCGAGAAGCCGATGGCGGCCCGTCCGGCCGATCCTCGTGTGGGTTTTTTCCCGGTCGAGTTCTCGCAGTTCGAGAGCGATCGCGGCGCGGCGCAGGACTCGCGCACGCTGATCCAGCGGTTCCGGCTCGAGAAGAAGGACCCGAAGGCGCCTGTCAGCGATCCGGTCAAGCCGATCACCTATGTGCTGGGCCCCGGCATCCCCGAGCGGTGGAAGCCCTATGTCGCCGCGGGTGTGCTGCAGTGGCTGCCCGCCTTCGAGGCCGCTGGCATCTCCAATGCGCTGCGTGTGGTCGATGCGCCCACGCCCCAGCAGGATCCCGACTGGACTGCCGAGGACGTGACGATCAACGTCATCCGCTGGTTGCCGCAGGAGCGTGTCAACGCGATGGGTCCGCGCGTCGTCGATCCGCGTTCGGGAGAGTCCCTGTCGGCACACATCCTGGTGTGGCCCTCGGTGATCGAGGGCTTCGGCCAGTACTACTACGCGATGTTCGGCGGCGGCATCGACCCCGCGGCGCAGCGGCTGCCGCTGTCCACCGAGAAGTCCGGCGCGCTGCTCAGCTACGTCGTCGCGCACGAGGTCGGTCACACCCTGGGGCTGATGCACAACCAGATCGCTTCCACCGCGCACTCGGTGGCGCAGATGCGCAACGCTGCCTTCGCCAACCGCTACGGACCCAACAGCTCGATCATGGCCTACGGCCGCTTCAACCAGGCGGCCCAGCCGGGTGACGGCGTCACGCAGCTGTGGGGCATCATCGGCCCCTACGATGTGGCGGCCATCAGGTACGGCTACGGCAGCTTCGGTACCGATGCCGCCAGCGAGGCCCGCGAGCTCGCCGCCTTCGCCGAAGGGTTCTCGAAGGACCGTCGCCTGTTTTGGGGCAGCGAGGAGCGCGGTGACTTCATCGGCCGCTTCGGGCGCGACCCGCGCGTGCAGACCGAGAACACCGGCGCCGAGCGTGTCGCGGCCACCCGCCTCGGCGTGGCCAACCTCCAGCGCTCGCTGGCCCGGCTCGACGCCGCCACCGGTGGCGACGACCGGCTGTTCACGTCGACCTACGACACGATCCTCGGTCGCCACGTGGGGCAGCTGAAGTCGGTCAACCGGCTGATCGCCGGCGCGCTGCCGGCGCTGGGGGCAGGCGAGGGCACGACGCCGCGCATCGTGCCGGCCGCTGAGCAACGTCAGGCGGTGCAATACCTGCTCGGCGAAGGTGCTGCGTCGCTCGATCCCTATGCGGCGCCGGCGATCGTGGAGCGCGTCGTCGTCTTCGGCGGCTACCGTGCGATCGACCGGCTGCAGGCCGGCCTGGTCGGCGACGTGATCAACGGCCCCAACGTCGCACTTCTCGAAAGCCAGCGTCGTCGCGACCCGCAGGCCTATTCGTCGATCGATCTCGGGCGCGACGTTTCGGCCGCGTTGTGGGGCGATCTGAGGGCTGCAACGCCGTCACGGCGGGCCCTGCAGCGCGGGTACATCGACGCCGCGCGGCAGATGCTGGAAGCCTGGGCCAAGGGGCCGGCCGCCGAAGTCCTCGAAGGTCAGCAGGCGCAGCAACTGATGTCGGCCTTGCCGCGCCTGTCGCCGGCCGCGGCGCGCGCACTCGTTGAAACCGGCGACGACACCTTGTTCGTGCCCTGGCTGCGCGCCGAATTGCCCCGCCTCAGGAGCCGGCTGGACGCCGCATCACGCCAGGCCACCCATGAAGCCGACCGATTGCACTTCGCCGACATGGCCACGCAGATGGCGCGCCTGATGAAGCTGGGCGCTCCGTGAGGACGGTCAGCGTTCGTCAGCCCGATGCGGGGTCTCCGGGCGCCTCGCCGGCCTGGTGACACACCCCCCATTTCCCCCTGGAACCCAAGCCATGAACCGCACACCCCTTTGGACGTGGATCCGCGCGCTGCAGCTGACGCTGGGGGCCTTGGCGCTGGCCGCGGCCTCGCAGGCTTCTGCCGAACTCGTGCTGCACGAGAACGACGACTTCAACGGGCGGAACTTCCGCGCCTACCAGCCCGTCGCCAATCTGTCGACGGTGAACTTCAACGACCGTGCATCGTCGGTGGTGGTCCGCAGCGGCAGTTGGCAGCTCTGCAGCGACGCCGATTTTCGCGGCCAGTGCATCACGCTGAGCCCGGGCAGCTACGGTTCGCTCCGCGAGTTCGGCATCAACGACCGTGTCAGCTCGGTGCGCCCGGCGGGTTCGGGCGATTCCGGCTACGGCGGCAACAACAACTCCGGGGGCCGCGGCGGCAGCTGGGGCGGTGGCTGGGGCGGCAGCAACGCGGCCGTCCAGCTGTTCGAGCACGCCGACTACGCGGGGCGTTCGATCAGTTCCAACGGCACGGCCAACCTCGCCAACCAGGGGTTCAACGACCGGGTGTCGTCGATCGTGATCCGCAGCGGCCGCTGGGAGTTCTGCTCCGACGCCGACTACCGCGGGCGCTGTGTCACCCTGGGCCCCGGCAGCTACGGCAAGCTCGACAGCTACGACCTCAACGACGCCATCTCGTCGCTGCGGGCCGGTGGTGGCGGCGGCGGATACGGCGGGGGCGGTTACGGCGGAAACCGGCCGGGAGGCTGGACCGGTGACGATGGCGCCGCGCCCCAGGTCGTGATGGCCGGCCGGTCCGGCCGGGTCGTGTTCGACAACGGCTGCATCGCCTACTACAACAACAACGGCCAACGGTTCCAGAACCTGCCCGCCTGCCACGGCAACCAGGTCCGCCGCGCCGACGAGGCGATGGCCAGCTATCGCCGCGAACAAGGGCTGGAGGGCCCGGTGGCCAACGAACACCCCTGGGCCAGCGACCCTGCCTTCGGTGCCATCGACAACTCGCCGCCGGAGATCATCGCCGGCACCAACCGCGAGGCCGAGGTGATCTTCCGCAACAACTGCGTCGTGTACTTCAACGCCCAGGGCCGGCGCTACCAGCAGCAGCCCAGCTGCAACCCCGGCCAGATCCGCCGTGCCGAAGTGGCGATGACGGCCTACCGGCGCGAACAGGGCTGGTGAGCCGAGGGACCGCGCCGCCGCGCGGGTCGGGCGGGCTCTCCTGACAGACCGGGCTTGCCGTAGGAGCCAGAACCCTCGACCGGCCTGGGGCCACATCGACCGATGCGACGAGCCGCTCACATGGCCACGGGCGTGGGTTTCGCGCCGCGGCGCGGTGAGGGCATCAACCGCCGAATCAACCGCCGAAGATCACCGCCTCGGGCATCTCGTAGCGCTCGCGTCCGGCCTGGATCTTGAAGAGGTCGGCCTCCTTGGTGGCGCGGAAGCTCATGTCGCCGTCGGCCTGGCTGAGGTCGGCCCCGAGGGCCTGGCCCTTCTCGAAGAAGATCGTGCGCTTGCGGCCGTCGGGGCGCGTGACCACGACCGTGGCCGTGCCGGCGCCGGCGCGTGCCACGCCGAAATCACACTGGTTCATCGGCTGGCCCGTGGCCCAGGCGCAGGGGACCTTGCCGGTGGCGTCGAACTTGCCCTGGCCGGCCCGCTCGATGTGGTCCTGCTTCGCTGCCGCCGTGCCGCCTGCGGCACCGGGGGCTGCGGCGGTTGCGGCACCCGTGATCGACACCTCGATCGTGAAGTTCCGGAGCTTGCCCGTGCTGGCCGCGTTGCCCATCTGGTAGACGCGGATCCGGTACGTGCCTGTGGTCGGCAGCGTGCCGGTGAAGGAGTCGCCAGCGCTCGAACCGACGAACACCGCCACGTCGTTCGAGCCGGGCGGCATCACGTTGAAGTACACGACGCTCGGCTTCAGCTTGACCGTCATCTGTTGGCCCGCCGCGGCGCGCAACGTGTAGTCGACCGTCTGATCGCCACGCACGCTGCCCTTGATCGTCGTGCCGCTCTTGCCCTTGGGGAACTGCACGGCGCGCTCGGTGATGGTGGGCTGCGCCCACAGAGCGGGGGCGGTCAGCGACAGCGCCGCGGCCGCCAAGGCCATCACACAGGTTCGCCGAAGGTGGCGCAGGATCGTCTTGTCGTTGATGGGCATCGTGCTTCTCGTCGTCGGGATCAGGTCCGCATTGGGCCTGCGCGATGGTCTGGGCACCATCCAGAAACCGAATGGCTGCCGCATCGACTGCAACGGCCGGTTGCGGGCGCCGCGCGCGCTGGCCGGCGCTCAGCGCCGTGCGTGCAGCAGGGTCTGCGAGGGCGTCTCGCCGAAAAGGTCGCGGTACAGCCCCGCAAACCGCCCCAGGTGAAAGCCCAGTCTGGTGGCGACATCGGTCACGGTGCCGCACGGCCCGGCACTTTCAAGCAAGCTGCGCGCCCTCGCCAGGCGTCGCTCGACGACGAAGCGCATCGGCGACAGGCCGCGACGCGATTCGAAGGCCTTCTGCAGCGCGCGTTCTCCGACGCCCGCGATCTGGCACAGACGGCCGACCGTGATCGGCTCCTCCAGGTGCGCATCAATCCAGGCTTCGACGGCCGGCAGGCGTGATGCGGTCAGCGCCGGGGCGTACTGGACGGCCGAACCCGCCAGCAGCAGGTCGGCCATCACTGCGAGCAGTCGGGCCTCGGCGTGCGGCGACGGGACGCCATCCGCAGCGGCCGAGTCGGCCACCGAAGTCACGGCATCGGCCAGCCGCGCCTGCGCGAGATCGTCGAGTTCGATCGGTCGGCTTTGCAGCAGGGCCTGACCGCGGCCCGTCGGCTGGCGTGCGGCGATCTCTTCGCGCAGCCGGCCGGTGTGTGCTGCCACCGACAGGGTCTCGCCCGGCGGGGTGCGGCGCGAAAACTCCCAGCCCGCGGCGACGAAGGTGGCCGTGCGGGCACCACAAGCGTGCTCCTGACGACCGAAGCAGTACCGTGTGCCGGAGGGGGCCGAGGGATACAGCAAGTGATATTCAACCGACCCGCGGATCGTCTTCTCGACGGCCACCCGGGTCCAACCCACCCACATCGCCCGGCCGCGCAGCGCGGCCGTCTCGAAGCCGAGCGCCGCAGGCCGGTGCGCCACCCGCGAATGCTCGCCGTCATAGAAGCTGCGCATGAAGGCGCGCGCTTCGTCCAGATCATCGGACACGAAGCGCGATGCCGTGGCAGGGGGAAGAGGCATCACGGGCAGCAACCGACACTCCATCACGCGGTCGACACGGCACGAGCGTAGCCCATCCTGAGCCGGGATGTCGGAGAACGGCGGGCTTCATGAGATTGGTCAAGCGCGACCCGACACGCCCGCCGTTCCGTCCGAGGCTTGACGCTGCGTCGATGAAGGTGCCTGCCCGGGTTGAAGGACCGGCCCGGTTCGCTTTCTGGATGGCGATCCGTCGCGGCAACTGGTCCACTCGCCGCTCCGTTCGAGTGGCAGCCGTGATCCGCGCGATCGGTCAAGGCCCCGCCGAACACGCGTTTCCCTTGTGAGTTGGAGGCTTGACGCATGGCGATAATCCGGCGCGCAGGAGCCCCCCAGACCGATGAGCCTCTCTCCCTTTCGCTGGTGCCGCGTCGCTTGCCTGGCGATCGCGGTCGTGCTTTCGGGCTGCGCCACGACCCTGCCGGCCGACAAGCCGCCGCCCGGGTTCGCCCAGGCCCCGCGCGCCGAGGGGCGTTTCGCAGCGGTCGAGCAGCGGGTCGCGGCCCGGCACGGCGCCGGTGTGTCGGCCTTCCAGTTGCTCGAACGCAATGCCGACGGGCTGGTCTGGCGCGTGGCGATGATCGAGAACGCCCGGCACTCCATCGACCTGCAGTACTACGTGTGGTTCGGCGACGTGTCGGGCCAGCTGTTGCTGGCGCGCACCGTGGCTGCCGCCGACCGCGGCGTCAAGGTGCGCATCCTGTTCGACGACCTGAGCACCATGCTGCGGCGCATGTCCAGCCCCGAGCTGCGCGACGCGATGCTGGCGCGGCTGGACCGCCATCCCCACATCGAGGTGCGCGTCTTCAACGGCTGGCATGCGCGCGACTGGGCCGGCCGCTTCGTCGAGGGCGCCACCGAGTTCCAGCGGCTCAACCGTCGCATGCACAACAAGCAGATGATCGTGGACAACCGCGCGGCGATCATCGGCGGGCGCAACATCGGCGATGAATACATGGGCCTGGACCCGGAGTTCAACTTCCACGACCTCGACGTGATGGGCGTCGGCCCGGTGGCGCGGCAGGCCAGCGCGGTGTTCGACCGCTACTGGAACAGCGACTGGGTGCGGCGCATCCCGCCGGTGGCAGGCCGCGACGCTAGCATGCTGACGCCGCAGATGATCGAGCTGCCGCCCGAAGCCGCGGCCCACCCTGCGATGAAGGCCTTCCTGGCCGAGGGGGAGGGACGCGCCCGCAGCATCGATCGCCTGCCGGACTCGATGGCCATCGGCACGAGCGTCGTGCATACCGACTCGCCGTCGCGCGCGGCCGGGTCGCGCAACCACATGCCCGAGGCGTTTCGCGAACTGATGCGCTCGGCGCGGCGCGAGGTGCTCATCAGCAACGCCTACATCATTCCGGACCAGGCCTTCATCGACGACCTGCGCGATCTCGTCCGCCGCGGCGTGAAGGTGCGCATCCTCACCAACTCGCTGTCCTCGCACGACGTGCCCGCCGTCAATTCGCACTACGAGCGCTGGCGCGCGCCCATCCTGGACAGTGGCGCGGGCCTGCACGAGCTGCGCTCCGATGCCGCCATCCAGGCCGAACTGGTGGACACGCCGCCGGTGCGCTCGGGCTTCGTGGGCTTGCACACCAAGGCCATGGTCATCGACCGCGAACGGTCCTTCATCGGCTCGATGAACCTCGATCCGCGGTCCGAGGTGTTCAACTCCGAGATGGGCGTCGTCATCGACAGCGCCGAGCTCGGCGCCGACCTGGCGCGCCGCATCGAACGCGACATGGACGGCGCCAACAGCTGGCAGGTGACGCGCGGCGCCGACGGCGCATTGCGCTGGTCCAGCGCGGCCGGCGAGCGTGGCAGCCAGCCTGCGCGCAGCCTCTGGCAGCGGGTGCAGAACCTGATCTTCAAGCTGGCCCCGGCCAGCTACTACTGAGCCGTGCACTCGATCGCTTGCTTTCGCCCTCGGTGCAGCCTGGCCTGGCGCGCCGGCGCCGCGCTTGCGGCCCTGGTTCTGGCCGGTTGCGCCGGCTTCGTGCCCCAGACCGGACCCGGTCCCGATCCGGCCGGCCACTACGTCGAGCTGACGACGCCTTTCGTGGCCATCGGCGACACGCAGGAACACCTGTCCACCGGCTATCCGCTGCACGACAACGACAGTGCCGTCGACGCCTACGTCGAGGTGACGCAGCGGCCGCCCGAACTGCCGCTCTTCGGCCGGCGGACGATGGAGTGGGCCTTGCAGCGGTACCCGACCGAGCCCTACATCCACCTGGGCGACGTGATGGACCTGTCGTGCCGCACCGAAGCCGAGCGCATGACGAAGATCTTCCGGGCCACGGGTCGTCCCGGTGCGATCCTGCCGGGCAACCACGACGGCCTGATGTTCGGCATCTACGGCTACAGCGTGCTCGAGGCCGTGCTCGACACCGATGCGTCCAAGTGGAACCGGGCCTGCAGGCGCGGCGCCGCGCCCGACGACACCAGGCACAAGAGCCGGCGCGAGGCCTTCAGCAAGCGCGACTTCATCAACCTCTATCTGTCGGAGCATGCGAAGTCGCAAGCCGGCGCCCCAGGGTTGAGCGCCGCCCCTGAGACCGGCCCGCACCGCGTCAGCTGGCGCAGCCCGCTGCCCGGCGCCTTCATCTCCGCCATCGAGGCCAACCTGCTCGACGGCTACCGCTACGCCGACTCCTTCCTCGCCCAGCGCCTGAAGCTGCCGCGCGCCCCGGGGGCCGACCGCGACGTCATCGTCATCGCGCTCGACACCAACCAGGCCGGGGCCCTGGTCGGCACCTTCGACGTGCTGATGGGCCGCAGCCCCGGCAGCCAAGGGCACATCCACCCCGACCAGTTCGAGGTGGTCGCGCGCTGGGTCGACGAGTCGGTGAAGAAGGGCGACATCGTCGTCTTCGCCGGCCACCACAACTGGCAGTCGCTGGGCCTGCCGACGCGCAGCATGCTGCGCAGCACGATGTCGCAGCTCGACCACCCGCTGGTCTACATCTCGGCGCACACGCACAGCGGCTTCTGGGCCGTGCACCGTGCGCTGGCGCGCCGGCCGCTGCTGGAGCTGAACGTCAGCTCGCTGTCGGACTGGCCCATCGCCTACCGGCGCATCAGCTTCGCCTACGACGCTCGCGCCAAGCGGCTGCTGGTGCGCGGCGACCTGATGCCGCGTGGCGCAAAGCCCAATGCCAGCTACGACGACCTGCTGTCGGCGTGGGAGGCCGAGACCTGCGCGCGCAGCGCCTGGCCGATCGAGTGGATCACCGAGAACGATGCCGAGGTCGTGCGCCAGCAGCGCAACTCGCGCGGCACCTTGATGCAGTGGCTGACCTCGGCCCTTGCCCCCATCTGCGAAAGCTGCGAGCAGCCGCTGTATGCGCACGCCAACAGCTACCAGGACGGCATGCTGCAGGCCCTGTTGCAGGCCGACGCGGCCGTCAAGGCCAGCGGCCTGCGCCTGCCCGACTCGCCGCTGCCGGCCTTGTGCGGCACCCGCACCTTCGCCGAGTGTGCGAAGTCGCTGATGGCGGAACAGCCGCAGGACTACCCGGCCCACGTCGACCTTTTCCGCCGCAAGGCCACGCTGGTGGCCTCGGCCAACGACTACCTCGACCAGATCCAGGAACCCCAGGCCAAGGCCTACATGACCTGCCGCGCCGTCCAGGCGGCGCGCATCGACTTCGATGCCACGGACGATGCCCGCAAGGAGCATCGCCTGGAGGTCCACCGGCGCGCCGAGCAGTTCTTCAGGATCGAGGCCAGCGTCGGCATGGAGTGAACGGGATGTGGCCCTCCGTCAACGGGCCAGCCGAAGGAAGCTTTCCGAGCAAGGATCTTCCACAACAGGAGGTTTGGAGAATGATCAAGTTCAACCGTGCTGCAGCCGTCGCGCTGCTGGTGGCCACCAGTGTGGGCAGCTGGGCCGCAGACAGTGCTGCGCCCAGCACCTGGGAGAAGGTCAAGGCCTTCACGCACGAGCAGAAGAAGGACGCCGTGGCCGAGGGCAAGAAGCTGATCGCCGCCACCGACAAGAAGATCGCCGAGCTGTCGCAGCAGGCCAAGAACTCCACGGGTGACGTCAAGGCCGGCCACGAGAAGAACATGAAGGAACTGCAGGCCAAGAAGAAGGAAGCCCAGGTGCAGCTCGACAAGCTCGAGAAGGCCAGCAGCAAGGCCTGGGATGCCACCAAGGAAGGCTTCTCGAACGCCTACAAGGAACTGCAGCAGGCGACATCGAAGTGACACCGGGCCCGGCCACAGCGTGCCCGCCGATGGCGGGCACGGCCGGGCCTACTCGAGCCCCAGTTCCAGGCGCACCTTGCCGTCGCGGGCGGAGACCTTGCCGACGCGCACCTTGAAGACGCGCCCGGGCTCCAGGCCCGTGCGCTCCAGCAGCGCACGCTCCACGGCCAACGCGCGGTCCTTGCCGAGCTCGGCGAGTTCGGTCTCGGGCACGGTGATGGCGGAACGCAGGGCGCGTTCGAGCGACTCGACCGTGGCGGCCTGCGTGAGCGTTGCCGCGGCGGCGGCCGAGGCCCCCGCCGCCGGTGGGGACGCCGCCTCGGGCAGCGGCGGCAGCGCGACGTTGCGGGCCTTCAGTAGCGCCGTGAGCAGCTCGATCTGGCGCGCCGGCTCGAGCGCCGCGTAAGCCGACCTCGCCGTGTCCGGCGCGCTGCCCGAGCGTGCCGCGAGGCCCTCGGCGAGGGCGGCCTCGTAGGCGCGGGCAGCGAGGGCGGGCCCGTCGAGTTCGCTGTAGGTGCCGATGGGCACGTCGACTTTCAGCGACGGCTTTTCGACCAGGCTCCTGCCGAGCGCGGCGAGCCGCCCTGCCGACGCCGGCTCGAGCCTGGCGTCCCCGGGCGCGAAGTCGACGAACTGCGCTTCCTCGGCGCCTTTGGCCAGCGAGCCGAGCAGGGCAAACGGCGCGGTGACCGCCTTGGTGATCAGGTTCCCGATGATCTGCCACACGATCGGCCCGATGCGGAAGGTCGGGTCGTCCAGCGTGCCGCCGACCGGGACGTCGAGGTTGATGACGCCGTGACGGTCCTTGAGCAGCGAGGTCGCGAACTTCACCGGCAGCGTCGCCTTGCCCTTGGTGGCCGTGGCCTCGCCCCACTCGAGCTGGTCGACGCGGATCCTGTGCTGCGCATCGAGCCGGCGGCGCTCGATCTTGTAGTGCAGGTCGGTGGTGAGCTGCCCCTTGTCGATGTTGTAGCCGGCCAGCGATCCCGAGTACGGGTTGAAGATCGGCAGCGGGATGTTCTCGAAGCGCAGCTTCATGTCGGTGTAGCGGTCGAAGGCGAAGGCCTGCAGCTCGCCGTTGATGGACACCGGCGAGAACTCGCCGAGGTTGCCTTTCAGGTCCACCTTGGCACGCGCGTCTCGCGCGGTCGACAGGCCCGTCACCGTGCCCGAGAGCCGCCGCACGTCGGCCGCGAAGTTGGGCTGGATGAAGTTGTCGGTGAAGTTCATCCGCATGCGGTCGATGCGGACCTCGCCGACGCGGATGGGCAAGGCGCCAGCCGGCGGGTCGGCCGCGCGGGGCGCTTCTGCCTTCACGGCCGATGGCCCGGCCGCTTTCTTGGCCGCCTTCTCCGCCTTCTCCGCTTTCTCCTCTGCCCTGGCCGTGCCCTGCGGGTCGAGCACGGCGGCGATGTTGATCACCTCGTCGGCGCCGATGATCACCCGCGCGTAGGGCTCGGTCACCGAGATGCGCTCGATGCCCAGCGCGTCGGGTCCCGCGGTGTAGCGCAGCTTCTCGATCTGCAGACGGTTGAAGTTGAGGAAGTCTCGCTGGAGGTCGTTGTCGACGGACGCGAAGCCGTCGATCGCCACGTCCCCTGCGAAGCTCATCGTCGGGGCCTTGCCCCCGGGCGGGGCCAGGTCGAAGCGGCCGGCAACAGCCAGCTCACCCGAAGAGATCGTGAGCGCGGCCAGCGGCAGCACGTAGGGCTGCAGCGAGGCGACGCGGGCCTTCGCCAGCCGGATGTCGAGGCTGGCCGCGAGCGGGCCCGGCGTGACGCTGCCCTGGGCCTGGACGCTGGCGTGGCCGTCGATGACGGCGGCGAGGGTCACGGGCAGCGGCTGCGTCAGGTCGAGGCTGGCGTTCGAGACCTGCAGGTCGAGCGGTGCGATCTTGAACCGCGTCCCCGGCGCGATGGCGCGGTCCTCGACATCGAGGGCCGCGTTCTTGACGGCGACGTCGCCGATCCTGACCGTCCAGGGAGAACCGGGTTTCGAGGGCGGGGCCGCGGCGGGCGCAGCGGCCGAGCCGGCGGTCTCGGGCCCGGGGGCGGCGGTCGGCGAGAACAGCGCCTGCAGGTTGACCGAGCGGTCCTCGTTCAGCCAGACCTGGGCCCGCGCGTCGCCGACCGCCACCCGGTCCACCGTGACCGCGCGCGCCGGCAGGGCGAGCTTCGCCCCCGACACGACCACCGACGGGAGGGTGATCCACGGCGTGTCGACGCCGCGCGCTGCCAGGCCCAGGTCGCGCAGCTCCGTCGTGGGCAGGCTGAGCTCGAGTTCGACCTGTTCGGCCAGGGCCACCCGGTACGAGCCGGCGAGGTTCAGGGTGCCCGACTTCGCGCTGAAGGGCAGGACATCGCCGAGCAGATCGACGAGTGCGGGAACGCGCAACGTGCTGAGCTTGAAGTCGCCCTGCGACGAGAGCACCGGCGCCAGGGCGAAGTGGCCCTTCCATTCGAGGCTCGCGCCGTCCGCACTGCGCGCGCTGAAGCTGAAGTCGCCGCCTTCCGGCGTGGTGCGGAAGTCCGCCAGCTGGAAACCCACGTCGCGCAGCTGCGCCTCGGCAGGTTGGCGACGCGTCCGGTCGATGAAGGTGATCAGGCCTTGGCCGACACCGAGCTTGTGGATCCAGACGCTGGGCAGCGCGGGGTCCGGCGATGCCGGGGCCTCCGGCTTCGGCGGGCCGGCCAGGTCGGCCAGATTCAGCCGGCCGTCGGGGCGGACCACGGCGCGCACGCGGGGCGCCTCGACCGAGACCTCGCCGAAGGTGAAGGCGCGGTTCCACAGCGACGACAGCTGCAGGTCCACGAACAGCCGCGCGAAGCCCAGCATCGGCTGGCCATCGGCGTCGGGCAGCGCGAGATCGCGGACGTCGAGTTGCAGCTTGAAGGGGTGGACGCGGACCTCGCCGACCGCGAGCTCCCGGCCGTACTTGTCGCGCACGAGCTTCTGCGCCTGCTCGCGCACGATGTCGGGGGCGACCAGGAAGCCGACGAGCGCGTAGAGGCCGACCAGCGCAGCGACGAGGGCGATCGCCAGGGCCGGCCTGGACTTCAGCTGAGCGGTCATGGACCGAGAGACTAGCCGAGGTTCGGACGGGCCATCGCCGCCGTGCAACCCGAGGGGGCAGCAGGTCCCGGCCTCGAAGGCACGCCGCTCACCTGCCCTGCGGCGCCCGTACCTTCTGCAGCTTCGGGCTGACCAGGGGCACGGTCAGCATCGTGCTCATCACGGCCATCAGCAGCAGTGCCGTGAAGGTGTCGCCGGTGATCACCGCCTTGTCGAGCAGGATGTTCGAGAAGATGATCATGATCAGCGCCTTGGTCTGCAGCAGCCAGCCGATGATGCTGGCCTCGCCGCGCGGCCAGCCGAGTACGCGGCCGGCCAGGTGCACGCCCAGCAGCTTGCCCGCCACCGCCGCGGCCAGCAGGGCCAGGGCGGCCGCGAACACGGCGCCGCCGCCCACCTGCCATTGGGTGCGCAGCCCGGTGCTCAGGAAGAACACCGGCATCACCACCAGCAGCACGTGGTGCCGCAGGCCGTCCAGCGTGGCCTCGGTGAACCATTGCTTGTCGAGCACCGCACCGGCCAGGAAGGCGCCGACCATGAAGTGCAGCCCGGCCCAGTCGGCCCCGAAGCCGACGGCGGCCAGCCACACCAGGCCCAGCGGCCAGCGGTCGGCCTCCGTCACCCGCCGCATCAGGGCCCTGAAGGCCCAGGCCAGCAAGGCGAAGACCAGCAGGAAGGCCAGCTGCCGCCCCACGCGCACCCAGTCCATCAGGATCAGCGCCAGAACGGCCCAGATGACGATGTCGTCCAGGCTGGCATAGCGCAGGATCCGCTGGCCCAAGGGCTCGCGCAGGATGTGCATCTTCTCCATCAGCAGGATGAGGATGGGCAGGGCGGTCACGGCGCAGGCCATGCCCACGCCCAGCACGAACTGCCAGGGCGCTGCCGCGGTCCCGGCCCAGCCGGGGAACGCCGCCAGCACCGCCCCCACCACGCAGCCCAGGGCCAGCGGCACCACCAGGGCCAGGCCGGCGGTGGTGCCGCTCTCGCGCCGGTCACGCCAGGCCTGGCTCAGGTCGAGCTCGATGCCGGCGATCCACACGAACAGCATCACCGCCCACCAGGCGATGCCGTTGAGGGACTGCACCACGGCCGGGGTGAAGATGCCGCGGTAGAGCTCCGGGAAGGCCTGGCCCAGCAGCCCGGGGCCGAGCACGACGCCGGTGACGATCTGCACCACCACCAGCGGCGCCCAGTGGTCGGTGCGCAGGAGCCGCCACACCAGCCAGGGCAGCCCGAAGATCAGCGTCATGGCGACGAGGAACAGTTCGGTGGTGGTGATCTGGGCCATGGCGATGTGATGGCAATGCGAACCCGGGTCGGGTGCCGCGGCGGCGCTTGGGGTCTGGCCGGGTCAGCGCGGGCCGAACAGCGCGTCCTTCAGCGCAGGGCGAAAGCGCCTGGCGGCGGGATCGTAGAGGCCGAAGCCCGAGGCCAGCTCCCAGTACATCCAGGGCAGGGCCCGTTCTTCGGCCATCTGGCGGAAGGCACGCAGGTAGCGCACCCGGGCCGCCAGCGGAGCCTTCTCGTAGGCGCCGAACTCGCCCACGAAGACCGGATAGCCGAAGCGCCGGGACTCGCTGACGGCGAGGTCGAACATCTCGCGCATCTTCGCCAGCTGGGCTGCGTCGCAGCAGTCGACGCCGACGGGCAGGCGGGGGTTGACCCACTCGGCCCCCTGGTGCGTGAACGTGAAGGGCTCGTAGTTGTGCACGGTGAGCACCAGGTTCGGGTCGGCCGGCAACACGAGCTTGGGCAGCGCCGAGGCGCTGTTCCAGGTGTGCGGCCCGATGACCACGACGCGGGTCGGATTGCTGGCGCGCACCACGCGCAGCGCGCGCGAGGCGAAATCGTTCCACAGCGGCTCCATCGCGCCGTGGGGCTCGTTGTAGAGCTCGAAGAGCAGCCTGGGCGGGGCGCCGCTGAAGCGCTCGGCGATCTGCTTCCACATCGCGAAGAAGCGGGGCTGAACCACCTCGGCAGGCACGGCCTTCTCGTTCGGATCGAGCGGGTTGCCTTCGAGCTGCCGGTAGTGGTGCATGTTGAGCACGACCGTGACACCGCGCGCCAGCAGCTTGTTCACGACGCTCTCGACGCGGGCCATGAAGACCGGGTCGATGTGGGCCTGGGCGTCCGCGCTGGCATGGTTGCTCCAGCGCACCGGCAGCCGGACGGCCTGGGTGAACCCGGCCGTACCGCCGACGAGCTCGACGAAGGCGTCGTCGGCGCGCAGACCCCAGTCACCTTCGCGCGGCGACTCGAGCATGTTGCCGAAGTTGATGCCGCGGCTCAGCGCCGCCGCCGCGGCGCGGGCGGCCGGCGAAGCCACGACGCCGGCGCCTGCGGGCATCGGTGGGTAGGCGTCGAGCGCGTGCGCTGCCGGCGTGGCGCCGGTCGGGTTGGCGTGGGCGCGGCTGCTGCCGCCTGCGGCCCCGACGAGCGCCACCACGATGGCCAAGCAGAAGCCGGTCCAGGAACGGTGGCGCTCAGGGTGCTGCGGTGTCATCGGCGTGCTCGGGTGAAGAAGGGTCGGCTGTCAGACCCGGGCGCCCGCTTCGTCGAACCACAGCAGGCGGTCCGGGTCGAAGCCGAAGTCGACCAACGCACCTTCGGCCCGCTCGGGCTGGCCGGGCAGCAGGGCGCAGACGGCCTGGCCGTCCTGGTCGATCCACAGCAGGTGCTGGTTGCCCAGGGGTTCGATCAGCTGGATGCGGCCGCTGAAGGCCTGGCCGCCGCCGATGCGCACGTGCTCCGGGCGCACGCCCAGGGTCAATGCCAGGCCGTCGCCGCCCGGTGCGGGAAGTTGCAGGGTGCCGCTGCGCCACAGGCCCTGGGCGACGCGGCCGCTGATCTGGTTGATGCCGGGCGAGCCGACGAACGTGGCCACGCGCAGGTGGCAAGGCTGGTCGTAGACCTCGCCCGGCGTGCCGGTCTGCAGGATCCTGCCTTCGTGCATCACCACGATGCGGTCGGCCAGCGTCATGGCCTCGACCTGGTCGTGGGTCACGTAGATCATGGTGTTGCCCAGGCGCCCGTGCAGCAGCTTGAGCTCGCGGCGGAGCTCGGTGCGCAGCTGGGCGTCGAGGTTGGACAAGGGCTCGTCCAGCAGCAGCACGCGCGCCTCGCGCACCAGCGCGCGGCCGATCGCGACCCGCTGGCGCTGGCCCCCGGAGAGCTGCCCGGGCTTGCGGGCCAGCAGCGGCTCCAGCTGCAGCATGGCCGCGGCCTGGTCGACGCGCTGGGCGATCTCGCCCTTGGCCATGCCGGCCATCTTGAGCGGGAAGCCGAGGTTGTCGCGCACGCTCATGTGCGGGTAGAGCGCGTAGCTCTGGAACACCATGCCCACGCCGCGGGCGCTGGGCTCGGCCTGCGTCATGTCGGCGCCGCCGATGAGGATCTTCCCGTCGCTCACCGGGTTGAGGCCGGCGATGCTGTGAAGCAGCGTCGACTTGCCGCAGCCCGACGGCCCCAGCAGCACCAGGAACTCGCCGGAAGGAACGTCGAGACTCAGGCCCTGCAGCACGGTGTTGCCGCCGAACCGGATGGCCAGGTCCTGGATCTGCACGCGGCTCAACGCAGGCTCCTCGGGGTCGGCAGGGCTGCGACTGCCGGGGCGCTGCCGGGGCCGCACCGCGCTGCGCTCTCGACAGGGTCGCGGGCGAGGCAGCCTGCAGGTTCTGGGGTGTGTGGCGGCCGCATCTAGTTCTGCCTGTAGATGCGCACCCAGTCGACGGTCATCGTCGCAGGGAAGGGCGTGGATGCATCGGGCGGGCCGGGCCAGTCGCCGCCCACGGCCAGGTTCAGCAGCAGGAAGAAGGGCTTCTCGAACACCCAGGGCGCGCCGGCCGGCAGCGAGGCCGGCGTGAGGCGGTGGATCTCGACACCATTGACCAGCCAGACCAGTTCGTTCGGGCGCTTGATCAGCGTGTAGACGTGGAAGCCGGCCGCCACCGGGCCGGGCAAGGCGTGGGCCTTGCCCAGGCTCTGGGCCCCCGAGTAGCCCGGGCCATGGGCGGTGGCGTACACCGTGTCGGGCGTCTTGCCGATGTACTCGAGCACGTCGATCTCGCCGACCTCCGGCCAGGGCTTGGGGCCTTCACCCAGCGTCCAGAAGGCCGGCCAGAGGCCGGCGCCTGCCGGGACCCGGATGCGCGCTTCGAGCTTGCCTTCGCTGAAGGAGACCTTGCCGCGCGTCAGCAGTCGGGCCGAGGTGAATTCGCAGGGCTTGCCGTTCCAGCACGGGCCGGCGTTGGGGGTCTTCTCGGCCCGGATCACCAGGTGGCCGGAGCCGTCGAGCGCAGCGTTGCGCGGGGCGCGCGTGTAGTACTGCAGTTCGCGGTTGCCCCAGCCGTTGGCTTCGGCGTTGCCGAGTTCGCTCTCCCAGTGGGCCGGGTTGGGGGCGCTCCCTGCCGGGCCGTCGAACTCGTCGGACCAGGCCAGGACCCAGGAGCCTGCCGCAGCAGTGGAAGCGGCCGACGGGGCCGGGCCGTTGCCGGCGCAGCTGGCCAGCACGATGGCCGCCAGCCCGATGGCGAGCGACCTCAAGCGCGCCGCCATTGGGCGAGGAAGTCGCGATACCACTGGGCGCTGGACTTGAGCGTGCGCTTCTGGGTGTCGAAGTCGACATGCACGATGCCGAAGCGCCTGACATACCCGTGGGCCCACTCGAAGTTGTCCATCAGGCTCCAGACCATGTAGCCCTCGACCCGCACGCCGCGACGGCGCGCTTCGAGGACGGCCTCCATGTGGCGCCGCACGTAGTCCAGGCGATCCTGGTCGTCGATGCGGCCGTCGGGCTCGACCCGGTCGGGGAAGGCGCCGCCGTTCTCGGTGATCCACATCGGCGGCAGGCCGGGATAGTCGGCATGCATGCGGCACAGGATCTCGGTCAGGCCTTCCGGGTAGATCTCCCAGTTCATGTCGCTGACCGGGCGGCCCATGCTGCCCGGGTCGTAGCCCGCGCCGTCGGCGCGCACCAGCTGGCGGGTGTAGTAGTTGATGCCCAGGAAGTCCAGCGGTGCCCGGATGAGTTCCAGGTCGCCCGGTTCGATGCCCAGCCCTTCCGGGCCGATGTCATCGAGCACGCGCTGCGGATAGCGGCCGAGGAAGAGGGGATCGCTGTAGAGGCGCCGGGCGTGGGCGTCGCCGCGGTCCGCGGCATCGACATCGGCGGGCTCGTTGCTGGCCGGGGTGCTGGGGCCCATGTTGAGGACGATGCCCAGCGGCGACTTGCAGCCGTCGGCGCGCAGCGCCTGGAGGGCCAGGCCGTGCGACAGCAGCAGGTTGTGCGCGACCCGGTAGGCGCGGGGCCGATCCCGGATGCCGGGTGCGTGCTCACCCGTTTCGTGGCCGAGGGTGGCGGTGCACCAGGGCTCGTTCAGCGTGGCCAGACTGTGCAGCCGGTCACCCAGGCGTGCGCCGACGTGACGCGCGTAGTCGACGAAGCGTTGCGCCATGTCGCGCTCGGCCCAGCCGCCCAGGTCCTGCAGGGCCTGGGGCAGGTCCCAGTGGTAGAGCGTCGCGGCGGGCTGGATGCCGCGGGCCAGCAGGCCATCCACCAAGCGCTCGTAGAAGTCCAGGCCCTTGGGGTTGAACGCGCCGTAGCCCAGCGGCTGCACGCGCGGCCACGCGATCGAGAAGCGGTAGGTGTTGACGCCCAGCGACTGGATCAGGTCGAGGTCCTGGTCCAGCCGGTGGTAGTGGTCGCAGGCCACGTCGCCGTTGCTGCCGTCGGCGATGGCGCCCGGTCGGCGGCACAGGGTGTCCCAGATGGACGGGCCGCGGCCATCCTCCCAGGCTGCGCCCTCGATCTGGAAGCTGCTGGTGGCGACGCCGAAGACGAAGTCGGCAGGGAAGTCTTTGGGGTTCATCACTTGACTGCGCCGTGCGTGAGCCCGGCGATGAGTTGGCGGGAGAAGATGGCGAACAAGGCGATCAGCGGCAGGGTGGCCAGGGCAGCGCCGGCCATCAGCGCACCCCACTCGGTGTTGACCGTGCCCTGCAGGCTGCGCAGCGCCAGCGGCAGGGTGTAGTTCTCGGTGGTGCGCATCACGACCAGCGGCGCCATGAAGTTGTTCCACGACGCGATGAAGGTGATCAGGCCCAGGGTTCCGAGCGCCGGGCGCAGCAGCGGCAGGGCGATGTACCAGTAGATGCCCAGCTCCGAGCACCCGTCCAGCCGCGCCGCCTTGATCAACTCGGGCGGCACGGCAGCGGCTGCGAACTGGCGCATGAGGTAGATGCCGAAGGCGCCTGCGGCACCGGGGATGTACAGCGCGCGGTGGGTGTCGATCCAGTCCAGCGCATCCATCACCATGAAGTTGGGGATCATGGTCATGAAGGGCGGCACCAGCAGGGTGCCCAGCACCAGCATGAACAGCGGCCGCTTGAAGCGGAACTCCAGCATGGCGAACGCATAGCCGGCCATCGAGCAGAACAGCAGGGTCAGCGCCGTGGACATCAGCGCCACGTAGAGGCTCCAGCCCACGTTGCGCCAGAAGGGCAGGCGGCTGCTCAGGTACTCGAGGTTGGCCATGACCTGGTCGCCGAACCACAGCGGCGGCGGCGCATTGAAGATGGCCGCCGCGGACTGGGTGCCGAAGACGAACATCACCCAGAACGGCAGCAGCATCAGCAGGGCGCCGACCGCGACCACCAGGTAGGCCGGGAGCTTCTTCACGCGCGCTCCTTGAAGGCGCGGTTGGTGGCCCAGGTCAGCACGACCAGCAGCACGAAGAGCAGCCACGAGATGGCGTTGGCCGCCCCGAAGTCGCTGAAGTCGAAGGCCAGCCGGTAGACGTACATCGCCACCGTCATGCCGGCCTGGTCGGGGCCGCCCCGACCGTTGGTCAGGATGAAGGGCTCCTCGAACAGCTGCATGCCGCCGATGATGCTCAGCGTGACGCCGAACAGGATCATCGGGCGCAGCGCCGGCAGCGTGATGTAGCGGAACTGCGCCCAGGCGCCGGCACCGTCGAGCCGGGCCGCCTGGTAGTGCTCGCGCGGAACGGTCTGCAGCGCGGCCAGGTACAGCACCAGGTTGAAGCCGAGGTAGCGCCAGAAGACCACCAGGGCCAGCGCCGGCTTGATGCTCTGCGGCTCCCACAGCCAGTTGATGGGGTGGATGCCCACGCCGCCCAGGGCCGCATTGACCAGCCCGTAGTCCGTGGAGAACATCGCGATGAACATGATCGAGATGGCCACGGTGGAGGTGATGTACGGCAGGAAGTAGGCCGCCGAGACGGCGTGGCCCCAGCGCCCGAAACCCTTGTGGATGAACACCGCCAGCGGCAGGGCCACCAGGTGCTGAGGCACCCCCGAGACCACGGCCAGCCAGAGCGTGTTGGACAGCGATTTCCAGAACCACCCGTCACCGAGCGCGAAGACGAAGTTCTCGAGGCCCACGAAGCGCATCGCCTCGAGGCCCGCGGTGGGCTCCCAGCTCTGGAAGGCCATCCACAGCGAGAAGCCCAGCGGGAACACGCCGAAGACGGCGAACAGGATCAGGAACGGACTGACCAGCAGGTAGGGCGCCAGGGCGTTCAAGCGGCTCGACTTCATCGCGAGGCCCGGTGCAGCAACAGGGCCTGGGCATCGGCCAGGGCCCGGGGGATGGACTTGCCGTAGATCAGCACGTTGTCCAGTTCGGCATCGATCACCTCTTCGGCGAACTTGTTCTGGCGGTGCAGCGGGCGGGGCGGGATGCGCCTGGCCGCGTCGCGCCACTGTTGCCGTGCGCGCTGTCCACCGAGGAACTCCACAGGCTCGTCGAAGAACGGGTCGTCCTGCGCCGACAGCAGGGCGGGGAAGGCGTCGAGGTTGCGCAGCGCGCGCATCTGGCCTTCGCGGTCCAGGGTGAGCGACTGGATGAACGACCACGCCAGCGCCTTGCGTGCCGGGTCGGCCCGGCGCGGAATGGCGAAGTAGCTGCCGCCGTAGCTGGCAAAGCTGCCCTCGGGCAAGGGGCTGCTCCGCCACAGGCCGGCGGTGGCCGGCGCGATCCGCTGTGCCAGCTGGGCCGCCATCCAGGCGCCCGTCAGCTCGGTCACGAGCCGGCCACGGCGCAGGTGCTCGGCCCAGTCGCTTCGCCAGGTCTCGACGATCGCGTCCAGCTTCAGGCGGCGCACCTTGAGCGACAGCTCGAAAGCGCGCTGGAACACCGGGCCCGCCACGTCGGCGCGGCCCTGGGCGTCGAAGTAGACGCTGCGCCCCGGCGGCAGCGCGGAAAAGAGCACGATGTTCTTGAGGTAGCGGGCGTGCGCGAGCAGGAAGGCGCCGGTCCGTGCCTTGAGCTGCACGCCGGCATCCACGTAGCTTTCCCAGCTCTGCGTGAGCTGGCCGATGGTCAGGCCCGCCTTGTCCAGCACGTCGGTGCGGTAGAACATGGCGCCGGGGCCGATGTCCGAGGGCAGGGCGACCAGGGCTCCCGCCCGGTTGCGCGCCTGCTCGAAGGCAAAGGGCGCGAAGCGGCCCCGCAGCGACTCGGCGCCGTAGGGAGCCGTCGACAGGTCCTGCAGCCCCTCGCCCTGGGAAAAGCGGCCCAGGTACATCGCCTCCAGCGCCATCACGTCAGGCACGTGGCGGCCGTTGCTGGACGACAGTGCCGTGGTCATGGCGGTGTGGTGGTCGTCGTACTGGCGGCTGATCACCTCCACCTTCACGCCGCCGTGGGCGGCACTCCAGGCCGGGATGGCATCCTGCACACCGCGGTCGAGCATGGGAAAGGCTGCGACCACCAGCCGCTGCGTCGGGCCCGAGGCGGCGGCCATCCGGGGCACGGTCGGGACCGACGCCGCCAGGCTGGCGGCGAGGATCCGGCGACGCGTGGGCAGACTCATGGGCGATGGCGGGGCAGGTGATATGAAAGCGCTTTCAAGTTTCGATTCTCCGGCGCTCGATTTCCAGCCATGTAAACCCTAGGTCCAGGCTCCCGGCGGTCCCGGGGAGAGCCAGCGCCTAGAATGAACCTTCGTTCCGTACGTTATCAGGAGAGCCGGTGCCGTCGAGCCGCGCAAGCAAGAAAGCGCATTCATCCAGGGCGGACGGCATCGTGACGCTGGAACAGGTGGCTGCCCGGGCCGGTGTGTCGCCAAGCACGGTGTCCCGCATCCTCAACGGAACGGCATCGGTCAGCGCCGAGAAGAAGGCTGCGGTCGACGAGGCGATCCGTGCCCTGGGCTTCCGCCCCAACCCGGTGGCGCGTGGCCTGGCGGGCGGTCGAACCATGAGCGTCGGCGTGGTCACCCAGCGCATTGCCAGCCCGTTCTACGGCGAGGCGCTCAGCGGCATCGAGGTCGAGCTCGAGCAGGCGGGCTACGTGCCGCTGTTCGTCAGTGGCAACTGGCGGGAGACCGACGAGCGCAAGGCCATCGAGACCCTGCTGTCCCGCCGCGTCGACGGCTTCATCGTGCTGGCCGGCCGGCTCGGCAACGCCGAACTGCGGGAGATCACGCAGGGGCTGCCGCTGGTGATCGTCGGGCGGCAGGGCGAGACGCTGCCGGGACAGCGCATGTTCTGCCTGTGCATCGACAACCGGCTGGGCGCCCGCCGCGCGACCGAGCACCTGATCGGCCTCGGACACCGGCGCATCGCCCTGCTGCTCGGCGACGCGTTGCACGAGGACTCCGCGGAGCGCCGTGACGGCTACCTCGACGCCCTGGCGGCCGCGGGCCTGGCGGTCGACCCCGACCTGATCGTGCAGGGCGACTACAACGAGGCCAGCGGCGTGGTGGCGGTCAGTCACCTGCTGGAGCGCCAGGTCCCGTTCACGGCCATGTTCAGCTCCAACGACCAGATGGCCTACGGCGCCGTGCTGGCCCTGGCCCGGCGCAACATCCGCGTCCCGGACGAAGTGTCCATCGTCGGCTTCGACGACCTGATGATGTCCCGCTACACGATGCCGCCGCTGACCACTGTGGGGCATTCGGTCTACGACGTGGGGGTGCAGGCGGCCCGGGCCATGCTGGCGCTGCTGGGCGGCGACACGCCGCAGGCCGACCTGCCACAGCCCGAACTGGTGGTGCGCGAGTCCTCTCGCAGGCTGAGCCGCTGAGCCGCTCTTTCCGGCGGCTCGGGATATCCCACCCCTAGGGTGGATCCCAATGTGAAAGCGCTTGCAGATGCGCGATCCTGCCGGCCTGTGAAAGCGGTTTCAACAGCGTTGCCGATCATGACCGCCGAGCAACAACATCCATCCAGCCGGCCCGCACCAGGAGACAAGCCCATGCGACCCCTTCGTCCCCAATCGAAGCTCACCCTGTTGGCCCAGGCGGCCAGCCTGATGGCCGTGAGCGCTGCCGCGCAGGCGCAGACGGCCGCGCGGCCGGCCGAGCCGCCGCCGGCCGATGCCGTGGTCATCACCGGCATCCGGCAGGGCCTGGAGACGTCGATGAACCTCAAGCGAAACGCCCAGGGCATCGTCGACGGCATCGTGGCCGAAGACATCGGCAAGTTTCCCGACACCAACCTGGCCGAGTCGATGCAACGCATCGCCGGCGTGTCCATCGACCGCAGCATCGGCGAAGGCTCGAAGGTGACGGTGCGCGGCGTGGGCCCGGACTTCAACCTGGTGCTGCTCAACGGCCGCCAGATGCCGGCCTCCAGCATCGGCACCACGTTCGCGTCGAACTCGCGCTCGTTCGACTTCGCCAATCTCGCTTCCGAGGCCGTCGCGGCGCTGGAGGTCTTCAAGACCAGCCGCGCCGAGTCCCCCACCGGCGGCATCGGCGCCACCATCAACATCAAGACGGCCCGTCCGCTGGACACGCGCCGCGAGGTGGCCAACGTCGGCGTGAAGCTCGTCTCCGACGAGTCCAACAAGCGCCTGCCCGACATGAGCAAGGGCTCGCAGTACACGCCCGAGGTCTCCGGCATCTACAGCAATGTGTTTGCCGACGGCAAGTTCGGCATCGCGCTGACCGCCAGCCACCAGCGGCGCTCGGGTGGGTACAACCAGGCGGCCATCGATGCCGGCTGGCGCACCTTCCGGGGAGACGAGCAGAACTGGGGCACCATCCCGCTGCCGGGACAGGCCGGCTCACAGAACATCACCAACCGCCCGAAGCCCGGCGACCTGTACGTGATCCCGCAGGAATTGCGCTACAGCCTGAACGCGTTCGAGCGCACCCGCACCAACGGCCAGCTGGTGCTGCAGTTCCGGCCGATGAAGGACCTGACCGCGACGGTGGATCACACCTACTCCGAGAACAAGGTCCACTCCAAGCGGCACGAGCTGTCGGCGTGGTTCAACTTCGGGCCCTCGTCCTCGTCGTGGACCGATGGCCCGATCGCCCGTCCGCTGACCTACACCGAGACCTACGCCGATCCCGCCGACGTGGCCATGGCCGGCAGCATCTACGGCACCAAGAACAAGAACCAGTCCACCGGCCTGAACGTCGAGTGGAAGGCCAGGCCCGACCTCAAGTTCGATTTCGACGCACATCGCTCCGTGGCCACCTCGGGTGCCGACAGCCCCTACGGCAGCAACTCCACCCTGGGCGCCTCGATGCAGAACCGCGCCAGCGTGACGGCCGACTTCTCCTCGACGTTCCCGGTGACTTCGCTGACCCTTTCGGGCAACCCGGCCGACGGCGCGAAGCTGATGCAGGTGACGGGCTCGTCGTTCCGCAACAGCATGATGCGCAACGAGGTCGATCAGGCCCAGGTCAAGGGCAAGTGGGACTTCGGCGAGTCGCGCACGCTGGACTTCGGCGTCGGCTTCACCAAGGTGAACAACCGCACCGCCTTTGCCAACAACCAGCAGGACGACTGGGGTGGACACAACACGCCGGCCGCCTACGACGACGCCTTGTGGCAACCCGCCAAGCTGCAGCCGTTCTTCGCGCATTCGTTCGGTGGCGCCAACGGCAGCAAGCTCTTCAACGACTTCTTCCTCTGGGACTTCCAGGCGGTGCGCGACGCCGCCGTCAAGGCCGACGGTTCGGACAAGTGGTTCAAGGCCATCAACGAGTTCACCGACGATCGCCGCACGCAGGAGAAGACCACCAGCGCCTTCGTCCAGGTGGTGCAGGACTGGACCTGGGGCATGCCCATGACGGGCGCCATCGGGCTTCGGTACGAGACCACCAAGGTCGAGTCCCAGGCCCTGGTGCCCATCATCACGGGTGTGCAGTGGGTGTCGGCCAACGAGTTCGCGCTGGTTCGGGGCGCTCCGGGCTTCACGGCGCTGTCCGGCAGCTACAGCAGCGTGCTGCCCAGCATCGACTGGGAGGCTTCGCCGACCCGCGACCTCAAGCTGCGGGCCAGCCTCGGGCAGACGATCGGCCGGCCCGGCTGGGGCGCGATCCAGGGCGGGCAGACGCTCACCGACTTCCGGGTCGACGGCGGTGCAGGCTCCCAGGGCAACCCGGGCCTCAAGCCGCTGAAGTCCACCAACCTCGACCTGTCGGCGGAGTACTACTACGCCAAGAGCAGCTACGTCGCGCTGGGCCTGTTCAACAAGAGCATCAAGAACTTCATCGGCAACAGCTCGATCAAGGCCACGCCCTTCAACCTGACCACGCCGATCGGTGGTCCGCTGTACAACGAGGCCGTCAGCAAGAACTGCCCCACCAAGGACGCGGTGTGCGTCCGCACGTACATCCTCAACACCTACAACGGCACGCGGGGCGTGGTGCGAACCGGCTTCGATGGCAGCGGCAATCCCCTGGGCACCATCGCGGGTCAGCCTGGTGACCCGGCGGCCGGCTTCACCATCAGCGTGCCGGTCAACGAGCGCAGCGACACCCTCAAGGGCATCGAGCTGAACGTGCAGCACGCCTTCGGCAAGACCGGCTTCGGGGTGGCGGCCAACTACACCAAGGTGCGCTCCGGCCTCAAGTACGACGACAGCAACCTGAGAGACCAGAACGCCCTGCTGGGGGTCAGTGACTCGGCCAACCTGGTCGGCTTCTACGAGGACGAGACCTTCAGCGTGCGTCTGGCCTACAACTGGCGCGGCAAGTTCCTGAGCAACCTCAACGCCGACGTCTTCGGATCGGCCGGCCCCGGCTACACCGACGCCTACGGCCAGTTCGACCTCAGCGCCGGCTACAAGGTCAACAAGAAGCTGAGCCTGCAGTTCGAGGCGATCAACCTCAACGACGGCATCCAGGTGGTCCGGGGCCGGGCCGGGCAGACCCAGTTCATGACCCAGACCGGTCGCCGCTACATGGTGGCAGGGCGCTACAACTTCTGACCTGACGAGGGCGAGGGGGCAGGCCTCGCCTGTATCCTTCGCGCCAGCGACCATGCGCCCCGCCCTGCTCGACAACCTCCTGCACGCCGACCTGCGCCTGGACACCCGGGCCAGCGCGGACTGGGGCGATGCCGTCAGCGCGGTGCCCACGGTGCCGGCCGAGTTCCAGGCCTTGCAGGGCTGTTTCCCTATCGTCTTCCGTGCCACGTCCGAGGGCAGCGGCTTCCAGAGCGTGGCGCTGCTGGCCCTCACCCAGGCGCACAACAGCTTCGTCGGCCGGGGTGGCTGGCAGGCGGCCCACCTGCCGTGGGCGCTCGAGCGCCAGCCGCTTCTGGTCGGGCAGGACGGCGAACGCTGGGTCGTGCACATCGATCTCGACAGCCCCCGTCTGGGCTGGGCCGAGGGCGAACCGCTCTTCCTGCCGCAGGGCAGCCCGTCCCCGCTGCTCGAGCGTCGCATCGAGGTGCTGCAGGCGCTGCACGACGGCATGCAGGCCCTGCCTTCGTTCATCGATGCGCTGCTGACCCACCGGCTGCTCGAGCCGCTCAGCCTCGACATTCCCAGCCCCGATGGCGGCGTGCAGCGCGTCGGCGGCTTCAGCGTGATCCACCAGGAGCGCCTGGCGGCCCTGCCGGGCAGCGCTGTGGCGGCCTTGCACGAGGCCGGGCACTTCCTGCCCATCGCGATGGCTGTGGCGTCGATGTCGCGGTTTCAGGATCTGGTGACTCGCGAACAAGCGAACTAGGATGAAACAACCTCCAGGTCGCTTGGCTCCTGCCCCGCGGAGGGGGCGGTCAGTGGCTACGGACGGCCGGGCACCACCGACATGCGATTGACGGGCGACACCCCTGTGCTGCTGCCCGGCGTGGCCGCCCACTGGCCCGTGGTGCAGGCCGCGCGTCGCGGGCCGGCCGAGGCCCTGGCCCTGTTGCGTGGCTACTGGCGCGGCGCGACCGTCGGCGTGTTCAGGATGGAACCGGGGACGCGGGGCCGCATCGCCTACACGCCCGACTTCGACGGCTTCAACTTCAGCCGCAGGCTGGTGCCCTTCGGCACCCTGCTCGACGAACTGGCAGGACTGCTCGACGACCCCGCCCCGCCCACCTGGTACATGGGATCGACCACGCTGGACGCCTGCCTGCCGGGCTTTGCCGACGACCACCCGCTCGATCTGCAGACGCCCGAGTCCCCCCTGGTCAGCCTGTGGCTGGGCAACCGCGTGCGGGTGCCGGCGCACCAGGACTGGCCGAGCAACCTGGCCGTCTGCGTCGCGGGGCGGCGGCGCTTCACGCTGTTCCCGCCGCAGGCGGTGGGCGACCTCTACGTCGGCCCGCTGGACCCGACGCCGGCCGGCCAGCCCATCAGCCTGGTCGACGCCGATGAGCCGGACCTGGAGCGCTTCCCCCGCTTCGCTGCCGCGGCGGTGCAGGCCCGGTCGTTCGAGCTGAGCCCGGGCGACGCGGTCTACATTCCCAGTCAATGGTGGCACCAGGTCGACTCGCCCGGCCCGCTGGGCGGGCTGGTCAACTTCTGGTGGCGCAGCGGCCCTGAGTGGGCCGATGCCCCCACGGCCGCCTTGTGGCTGGCCCTGGCCACCGTGCGCGACCTGCCTGCCGCCGAGCGCGCGGCGTGGCGGGCGCTGTTCGACCACTACGTCTTCGACGCCGGCCCGGAGACCGCTGCCCACATCCCGGAAGCTGCGCGCGGCCTGCTGGCGCCGCTCACCGAGCCCGCGATGCGCCGGTTGCGCACCCTGCTGCTGAACCGGCTGAAGCGCTGACGCCTTGAGAGTGCCCACAATGCAAGAGCCCCCCATGCGAGATGCCACTCCCCTCCAGCCTGTTCGCCGCGTGGTCATCGCCGGCGGCGGCACCGCCGGCTGGATGGTTGCCGCGCTGATGGGCAAGCTGATGGGGCACAAGCTCGACGTCGTGCTGGTCGAGTCCGACGAGATCGGCACCGTCGGCGTCGGCGAGGCCACCATCCCTGCGCTGCATCGGTACCACGAGATGCTGGGCATCGACGAAGCCGAGTTCATGGCCGCCACGCAGGCCACCTTCAAGCTGGGCATCCAGTTCGAAGGCTGGAAGGCCCCGGGCCAGGACTACATCCACTCCTTCGGCGTGACCGGCAAGGACCACTGGAGTGCCGGCTTCCAGCACTTCTGGCTGGCGGCGCGGGCCAAGGGCATCGCCCGACCCTATGGCGACTACTGCCTGGAGCACCGTGCCGCCGAGGTCCAGCGCTTCGCGCACCTGCCCCAGCAGGGCATGAACTACGCCTACCACCTCGACGCATCGCGCTACGCGCGCTATCTGCGCGCCATGAGCGAAGCCGCCGGCGTGCGGCGCATCGAAGGCAAGATCGGTCGCGTCGAGCAGGCCCCGAACGGCGACATCGCGGCCCTGCAGATGGCCGACGGCCAGCGCATCGAGGGCGATCTCTTCGTCGACTGCACCGGCTTTCGCGCCTTGCTCATCGGCGAGACGCTGCGCGTGCCCTACGAGGACTGGAGCCACTGGCTGCCCTGCGACCGCGCCGTGGCCGTGCAGACCGCCTCGGTGCGCGAGGCCCCGCCCTACACCCGGTCCATCGCCCATCCCTTCGGCTGGCAGTGGCGCATTCCGCTGCAGCACCGCGTGGGCAACGGCTTCGTCTACAGCAGCCGGGAACTCGCCGACGCCGACGCGCCCGAGCTGATCAAGCAGCATGTCGAGGGCGAGTTGCTGGTCCAGCCCCGGGTGCTGAAGTTCCTGCCCGGCCAGCGCAAGCGGGTGTGGGAGCGCAACTGCCTGGCCGTGGGGCTGTCGAGCGGCTTCATCGAGCCGCTGGAGTCCACCAGCATCCACCTCATCCAGCGCGCGGCCATCCGCCTGATGCGCCTGTTCCCGGCCGGGGGCATCCGGGCCGTGGACGTGGCGGAGTTCAACCGCCAGACCACCTACGACCTCGAGCACATCCGCGACTTCATCATCCTGCACTACCACGTGACGCAGCGCGATGACTCCGCGATGTGGCGCTATGTCCGCACCATGACCGTGCCCGACAGCCTGCGCCACCGCATCGACCTCTTCGCCGAGACGGCCCGCGTCTTCCGCCCGCTCGATGAACTGTTCGCCGAGAACTCGTGGATCCAGGTCATGCTGGGGCAGGGCATCGTGCCTGCGGCCTACCACCCCGTGGCCGACCTGATGGACGATGCCGAACTGAACTCCTTCCTGGACAGCATCCAGGGCGGTGTGGAGCGCTACCTCGCCGGCATGCCCCGGCACCATGACTACGTCGCGCGGCTGTGCGCGCCGTACCGGTAGGCGGATCACGCCCGGCGGACGTCTGGCACCGCAGCGCCATCTCCAGCGGGCGGTGACACCCCGCGGTCCGAGTTCCTGCGCCCTCTGCCGTGTCAGCGCGGCGCTCGTGCCCAGGGCAGCAGCGTGGTTGGGCCCACGCCCGGCCTGACCCGCAATGCACCGTGTCGATGGCCGTGGTGGCGCGACTGGCGGGCGAGTCGCCGGGCGCGGCGTCGCGCGCGCTGCGAAAGCCGGAGAGGATCAGCGAGGCCCCGCGCCGTCGGCCGCAGCCTGAGGCTGCGCCGGCGGCCTGTCTTCACCGGCCGTCAGGGGTGTTCGGGCACGTCGAGGGGCCCTCAGGCGCGCCGCAGCAGCCGCACGTGCATCGGCCGCTGGAAGTGCGCACCGTCGGGTCCCAGGTGCGGCATGAAGGCCGCGCGCACCTGCGCCTGCTTGGCTTCGTCGATGCGGTGATCGGCGAAGGTGGGGCGCATCAGCTTGCGGTCGAACTCCTCGAAGCTGTCGAAGCGCACCGGCATCTGGAAGCGGCGCGCGTCGACCTGGGTCCACGGCCCGCTGCGCAGCGCCTCGTCCACCGCCGCCTGCGCGAAGCGGCGCACCACTTCCTCGTCATTGAAGAGCTTGACCACCTCGTTGAAGGGTCCCGCATAGACCGGCTCCGACACGTACAGGTGGCCGCCCGGCTTCAGCACGCGCGCCACCTCCGACAGGGCCGTGGCCATCAGCGGCACCGGCACGTGGTGCAGGCTCTTGAGCATCAGCACCAGGTCGAAGCGCGCATCGGGGAAGGGGATGGCCTGCGCGCCGCCCAGCGCGAAGTGCAGGCGCTCCTGCGGGGCCGACACGTTCTTGGCGTGTTGCCGCTCGTCGACCTCCAGACCGGTCAGGCGCGTGGACGGCTCGCGCTGCAACAGCGCACGCGCCAGGGCGGCGGCACCGCAGCCCAGTTCCAGGACCTCCAGCCCGCCCAGCGGCACCAGCCGCGCCAGCAGGTCGAGTTCGTCGTGCACGAGTTCAGGGGTGTCGGTGCCGGGGGTCATGAGGTGTGTGTGCCGGGGCGCAGCCGTGGAGTCCGCATTGTGATCAATCGCCTCATCAGGTAGGCCGCGGCCTACACCGGTGGGTGTATGGTTCCTGCCCGGCGGTCGAAGAGGCTCGGCCGCGTCCGTCAACAACACCTCGAGGAGATCTCCCCATGCCTTCGAATTCTTCCCTGCACTGGGTCCAGGCCCTGCAACGCCGTGCGGCGGCGCTGATCGGCGCGGCGGCGCTCGCGCTGTGCGGCGCCACCGCCGCCCACGCCGGCGAGGTCTATGCCGATGCCGTCAGGTCGACCGTGCTGGGCATGGACCTGCGCTTCAACGTCTACGTGCCCGACGGCTACAAGGACAGCACCGCCAAGTACCCCGTGATCTACCTGCTGCACGGTGCCAGCGGCGACCAGAACGACTGGACACAGAAGGGCGGTGCGGTCGAGACGCTCGACGGCCTGATGCGCCGCGGCCTCATCCGCCCGTCCATCGCGGTGATGCCCAGCATCGGGCCGCAGTCGTGGTTCGCCGACGGGGCCGCGCACAAGATGGAAACCGCGCTGATCACCGAGCTGCTGCCCTACGTCGAGTCGCGCTACAAGGCGGGCACGGCGCGGTCGGAGCGTGGCATCGCCGGCCTGTCGATGGGCGGCTACGGCGCGCTGAACCTGTCGCTGAAGCATCCGCAGCGCTTCTGCGCCGCCGGCATCATCAGCCCGGCCATCTACGACCCGCTGCCGCCGCCCACCTCGGCGGCACGCCGTGCCGCGCAGTTCCAGCGCAACGGGCAGTTCGACGCCGACCTCTGGAAGTCGCTGAACTATCCCTCGCACCTCGAGGCCTACGCCAAGCAGCCGCAAAAGGTGCCGATGTGGATCGTGACCGGCGACCACGACGCGCTGGGCATCGCGGTGATGTCGACCAACCTCTACTGGCAGGTGCTGAAGATCCAGCCCAAGCTGGCCGAGCTGCGCATCATCGACGGCGACCACGAGTGGATGGTCTTCCGCGACGCCCTGCCCGACACGCTGCAGTACGTCGACCGCATGTGCGCCAAGGGCGGCTGAACGCGGCCTGATCGGGGCCTTGACCCGGCCGCAGCGCGCGCTCAGCCGAAGTCGCGTGCCGCCGCCAGTGCGCCCAGCCGCGCCGTGATGGCGTGGAACTGGGCCACCGTCTCTTCGATGATCTGCTGCACCGGCAGCACGCCGTGCACCAGGCCCGCCGACTGCCCGGCCAGGGCCGGCGCGGCTTCCATGTCGCCGTCGAAGTAGACCTGCTGGATGCCGTTGAAGGCATCGGGCGTCATCAGCCCCGACTCGTGCATGAGCTGCGTGCGCTGTGTCTTCAGCGCGCGGATGCAGGGCGTGCCCTTGCGGTTGAGCACCCAGGTGCCCGTGGCGTCGGCCGCCACGATGGCCTGCTTGTAGTGCGCGTGCACGGGGCTCTCGGCACTGCTGACGAAGCGCGTGCCCATCTGCACGGCTTCGGCGCCCAGCGCGAAGGCCGCGGCCATGCCGCGCCCGTCCGGCGGCGATCAGCGGCACCTCCACGCGTTCGCGGATGGCCTGCAGCAGCACCAGGCTGCCCACCTCTTCCGGGTTCTTGAAACCGCCTCCTTCGGCGCCTTCGACCACCAGCCCGTCGACGCCGGCGTCGACGCACTTCAGCGCCGTCTCGAGCGTGGGCACCGCGTGGTAGACGGTGATGCCCGCGGCCTTCAGTGGCGCGATGAACTTGGCCGGGCTGCCGGCCGAGGTGGTGACGAAGCGCACCCCCGATTCGCAGACGAAGCGCAGCATGGCGTCGTCCTTCAGGAAGCGGATGGGCAGGTTGACCCCGAAGGGCAGGCCGGTGGCGGCCATCTTCATGATCTCGCGCTGGCAGTTCGCGGTCTCGCCCGACGAGGTCTCGATGATGCCCAGGCCGCCGGCACGCGACACCGCCGAGGCGAGTTCGAAGCGCGCGATCCAGCCCATGGGGGCCTGCACGATGGGGTAGCGTGCGCCGGTGTGAGCAAGGACTCGGTTCATGGCGGTGTCGGGAAGGGTCGTCGGACCGCCATTGTCGACGGCCCGCCACCACCGGGGAAGGCGACCCTGCTCACTTGACGATCTGCCCTCCGGGTCTACAGTCGGTCGATATGCAGCTGCGTGGAGATGCCACCATGATCAGATCGATGACGACCCTTTCCGCCTGCCTGGGCGTGCTGGCCTTGACCGCCTGCGCCGGCGGCCACCATCACGGCGGCAGGGCGGCAGACAGCGCCGGCCCGATGAACGACGGCGCCCGCATGCCCATGGACGGCGGTGCCATGAAGGGCCGCATGGCCGTGGCCTCGCTCGGCCCCACCCAGGGGAGCGAAGTGCGCGGCCTGGTGATGTTCCACCAGATGCCCGGGCACGTGATGGTGCATGCCCGCGTGACGGGCCTCAAGCCCAACAGCGAGCACGGCTTCCACGTGCATGAGACCGGCAGCTGCGCGAGCCCCGACGGCATGAGCGCCGGCGGGCACTTCAACCCCGACGGCAAGCCGCACGGGCCGCCGGGCGCTGCGCACCATGTGGGCGACATGCCTGCCTTGAAGGCCGACGCGCAGGGCGTGGCCGATCAGAAGTTCATGCTGATGGGGCCGAGCGTCGGACCCGGCGCGGCCAGCGTGGTCGGCCGCTCGGTCATCGTGCACGCCCAGCCCGACGACTACACGACGCAGCCCACCGGCAACTCGGGGGGGCGCATCGCCTGCGGCGTCGTCGCGGGCCACTGACGGGCGCGGGCGGCCGTTGAAGGCCGCCCTGCACCGCGCAGCGCCTGACCTCGCGCCCCGCGGGTCGCTCAGGCCTTCGCGAGCAGCTTGAGCACGGCCTGGGCGGCGCCTTCGGACGACGCCGGGTTCTGACCGGTGACCAGCAGGCCGTCGGTCACCACGTGCGGCTGCCAGTCGGCGGCCTTCGAGTACAGGCCGCCGTGCGTGGTGAGCATGTCTTCCACCAGGAAGGGCACGACCTCGGTCAGACCCGACGCCTTCTCTTCGCTGTTGGTGAAGCCGGTGACCTGCAGGCCCTTCACCAGCGGCTGGCCCGACGAGGCCTTGACGTGGCGCAGCACGCCCGGCGCGTGGCACACGGCGGCCACGGGCTTGCCCGACTCGATCATCGCTTCGATCAACGAGATCGAGTTGCCGTCCTCCGAGAGATCCCACAAGGGGCCGTGGCCGCCGGGGTAGAAGAGCGCGTCGAAGTCGGACACGCGCAGGATCTCGAGCTGGTCGGTGCGTGCCAGCGCGGCCTGCGCGGCGGGGTCGGCCTTGAATCGTTTCGTCGCTTCCGTCTGCGCCGAGGGATCGTCGCTCGACGGGTCGATCGGCGGCTGGCCGCCCCGCGGCGACGCGAGGGTGACGTGGGCGCCGGCGTCCTTGAACACGTAGTACGGGGCTGCGAACTCCTCGAGCCAGAAGCCGGTCTTGCGGCCGGTGTCGCCGAGCTGGTCGTGCGAGGTGAGGATCATCAGGATGTTCATGGGGCGCTTCTTGTAGGAGGAAGCGCGCGATGCTGCGCCTTCTGCGCCTGCCCGCGTCCCGGGGCAGAAGCCGGCCCTGTCGTGAACGAGGCCATCGCCGCAACGCCCTGCCGGCGCGGGGTCGGCCGAAGGCCCGCGCGCCGGCGTGCGTCGAGAGTCAGAGGCCCAGCATCCTGGCCAGTTCCGGCGTCGCCATGCCGCCGGCGTGCGACCCCCAGGGGCCGTCGGCGCCGGCGCGCCACACGATGTGCGGCACGCTGCCCGAGCCCACGCTCTTCCACAAGTCGGTGTTGGCCTGGACCTTGGCCAGCAGATCGGGCGCGATCGGGCCGTCGGTCGGTAGGCCACCCTGGCGCGCGGCCAGGGACGCCTCGTGGCGGTCCATCGTTGCCACGGGGTCGGCCGCGCCGAGCAGCAGCGCGCCCTGCGGCGCCGAGGCCGGCGCGATGAAGGCCACCGGCATCCACACCATGCGCACGCGGTCGAGCAGCGGCTTGGCGGCCGTCCACAGCGCCGCGCAGTGGGGGCACTGCGGGTCGAAGAACACCAGCAGGCTGCGCGCCGCCATGGCCTGCCCGACGACGAAGCCGCTGCCGGTCGATGCCTTGTCGTAGCCCGCGCGGTCGGCGGCCGGGGCGGCCGGGGCCGGCGCGGCGGCCGAGGGCGGGCCAGGGTCCTTCCTGGAACAGGCCGCGAGCAGGGCCATGGCCGTGGCGGACAGCAACAGGCGACGTCTCATGCTGCGCTCCCGACAAGCGCGAGCCGACCCGGTCTTGCGGGAGAAAGAGTGCATATCGATTGAATGGCGGTTTGAATGGCGGTTCGCATGGAGACCTCGTCGAAGGGCATCGTTCGTGCCTGATTGTTGCGTCATGGGCGCAACATGAGCGCAACCCGGTCGGTCGTATCTCTGACGGATGGGCTCGACGCCATGGGTGTGGTGGTGAACTCTGGCGTGTCGGTGCAAAATATATCGGTTGTACGGCGGGCTAGCCTCACTCGCCGAGCGCCCCCTCGCTGGTGTGTCATCCATGTCTTCCTTGTTGATCGAAGAGTCCGCAGTCCGCAACGACACCTTGTCGGAACAGGCCTATCAGCGCCTGCACCGAGCCTTGATGACGGGCGGCTTGTTGCCCGAGCAGGTGCTGACCGTGCGTGGCCTGGCCGAGGCCTACGGCGTCAGCCTGACACCGGTGCGCGAGGCCATCCAGCGTCTGGTGGCCGAGCGCGCGCTGATCGTCGAGAACGGCCGCACGATCCGCGTGCCGCGGCTCGACGTCGAGACCTACCGCGAGATCCTGAAGATCCGGCTGGAGCTCGAGCCGATGGCGGCCCGTGACGCTGCGATGCGCATGGACAACACCGAGATGGACCGCATCGAGGCGCTGGCCCACCTGCACCGCGAAGCGATCGTGGCCCGCGACGCCCATCGCACGCTGGCTGCCAACACCGATTTCCACATTTCGATATATCGAGCGTCGCAGCAACCCATCCTCACTGGCCTGATCGAGAGCCTCTGGCTGCGTGTTGGTCCGACCTTGAACCTGCTGTTCCCCACCTACTGCGGCAGCCTGACCGGCGTCGAAATGCATGTCGATGCGGTCGATGCGCTGCGTCGGCGCGACGGCGAAGGCCTGGCGCGCGCAGTGCGCGACGACCTCACGCACGGTTCCCGGTTCCTGGTGCGTCTGCTCAAGCCCTGAGCGCAGCCGGTCGGGTCAGCGCGACGCCGCAGCTGTCGGCGTTGACGATATATTCAAGATGACTTAGCCTCGGCACACGCCCGTGCCATCGGGCCTGCCCGGGCACGGCTCGTGCCGCGAAAAGCGCCCTCCCTCACGTATCCGAAGGTGTGTCCCCATGAAGCTCAACCTGTCCCGCCGCGATTTCAGCTTGACTGCCGCCCAGATGGTCACCGGCTCGATGCTGGGTGCAGGATTGTTCGGCGCGGGCAGCGCGCTGGCCCAGCAGAAGACGGTCAACCTGGGCACCTTCGGCAGCGTCGATGCGCAGAACTACATCCGCGCCAAGGGGGCGATGGCCAAGACCTTCGGCCCCGGCACCAAGGTCGACTTCGTCACCGTGCGGGCCGGATCGGAAGTGATCGCCGCCATGGCCGGCAACAGCCTGGACATGTGCAACCTGGGCTCCAGCCCCATGGTGGTGGGCTACGCCAACGGCGTGCAGGCCTCGCTCGTGTACGTCTACAAGAACATCATCGACAGCGAAGCGCTGGTGGTGCAGAACGGCGCCAACATCAAGAAGCTGGCCGATCTGAAGGGCAAGCGTGTCGGGCTGCCCTTCAACACGTCGGTGCACTTCGCTGCGCTGGCGGCGTTCAAGACCGCGGGCCTGGGTCTCAACGACGTACAGCTCATCAACATGCGCGCCGACACCATCGCGTCGGCCTGGTCGCGCCGCGAGATCGACGCCAGCTACATCTGGATCCCCGTCGTGCCCAAGCTGGTCGAAGACGCCGGCACCATCATCTTCAAGACGGGCGACCTGAACGCGACCGGCCTCGTGATGTTCGACGCCTTCCTCGTGCGTGACGAGTTCAAGAAGAAGAACCCCGAGCTGGTGCTGGCCTTCCTGAAGGACTTCGAGCAGATCGCTGCGACCTTCAAGCAGAACCCCAAGGACGTGGTCGACACGATGACCAAGTTCCTCGGCGTCGACGAAGCCACGGTGATGCGCTCGCTCAACACCTTCTACCCTGTCCCGGCGCGCGAGCAGCTCACGGCCAAGTGGCTGGGCAAGCCCGGCGAGCGTGATTCGTCGGTGGTCAAGACGCTGCAGGTGCAGGCCCAGTTCCTGAAGGACACCGGGCAGATCAACGCCCTGCCCAAGGACATGAACGGTCTGGTCGACACCAGCTTCGTGGCGCAGATGGTCTGACCGGTGGCGGCCGTCAGCGAGATCAAGGCGCGCTTCGATGCCGTCTCCAAGCGCTTCGGCACCGGGCCCGAATCGGTGCTGGCGCTGGAGCCGATCACGCTGGAGATTCCAAAGAACGCGTTCGTGTGCCTGGTGGGTCCGTCGGGCTGTGGCAAGAGCACCCTGCTGAACATCCTGGCCGGCTTCGAGACCCCCACCAGCGGCGTGGCGATGATGGACGAGGTGCCGATCGCCGGCCCCGATCCGCGGCGTGGCGTGGTCTTTCAGCAGGGGGCCCTCTTCACCTGGATGACGGTGCAGGACAACGTGGCTTTCGGTCCGCTGGCGACCGGCAAGTCACCGGCGGAGGCCACGCGCATCGCCGATCACTACCTGGGCATGGTGGGACTGGCCAGCTTCGCCCGGCGCTATCCGTATGAACTCTCCGGCGGCATGCAGCAGCGCGTCGGCATCGCACGTGCGCTGGCGAACGATCCGGAACTGCTGTTGATGGACGAACCCTTCGCCGCGCTGGACGCGCAGACGCGGGAGTTGCTTCAGGAAGAGATCAAGCAGATCTGGCAAGCCACGCGCAAGACGGTGCTGTGGATCACCCACAGCATCGAGGAGGCGCTGTTCCTGGCCACCGACATCGTGGTGATGACGGCACGCCCTGGCCGCATCAAGGCGCGTCTGTCGCCGCAGTTCGCACTCAGTCGCGACCCCGCGGTGGTGGCCAGCGCCGAGTTCGTCCGCATGAAGGCCGAGATCTTCGGCATGTTGCGTGACGAGGCGCTGGCTGCGCAGCGACAGGAGGCGACCTCGTGAGTGTCGCCGTTCGCACGCGTCGCTCGCGCTGGATCAACCTCGCCTCGTTCGGCGCGCTGCTGGCATGCTGGGTGCTGGTCACCACGCCCTTCGGCGACAAGCCGCTGGTGCAGCCGCTGTTCCTGCCGTCGCCCGGCTCGGTGTGGAACACCTTCATCACGCTGACGCAGAACGGCTATCAGGGCAAGAGCCTGTGGTACCACCTGGGCATCAGCCTGTTCCGCTTCGGGCTGGCCTTCACGATCACCGTGCTGGTGGCCGTGCCACTGGGCCTGTGGATGGGCATGAACGAAACGGTCAAGGCGGTGCTCGACCCGCCCATCGAGATCAGCCGCCCGATGCCCAAGCTGGCGTTGCTGCCGCTGCTGATCATCTGGTTCGGCATCGGTGAGGTGGCCAAGGTGGTGATCATCGTGCTGGCGCTGTTTCCCATCCTGTCGATCAGCGCCATGCAGGCTGTGCGCAGCGTGGGCCGGCGCAAGGTGCAGGCCGCGATGGCGCTGGGCGCGTCGCGCACGATGATCTTCCGCCGGGTGATCTTTCCGGCCAGCCTGCCGGGCATCTTCACGAGTGTCCGCGTGGGCATCGGGCTGGGCGTGACCATGCTCGTGGGCGCGGAAATGATCGCCACCAGCGCGGGCATCGCCTTCATGGCCATGTCGGCGTCCGACTTTCTGCTCACCAACGTCGTGATCGTCGGCGCGCTGATGATGGCGACCCTCGGCTACACGCTCGACCTGTGCGCACGCGCGCTCGAAAACCGCATCGTCCACTGGGGCGGGAAGGAAGGCTGACATGACCACACTGTCCCGCCAGGGCACGCCCTGGCCCGAGCTGCAGGCGCAGATGCTCGACGCGGCGAAGGACGACGTCGACTGGCGCAACGGCCGTGTGCCGATGTTCATCCACTTCGCCGGCGACGACGTGCTGGAGGTGGCCAAGAAGGCCTACCAGATGTACTTCAGCGAGAACGGCCTGGGCTTGCGGGCCTTCCGCAGCCTGGCGCGCTTCGAGTCGGAGGTGGTGCAGATGGGCCTGGGCCTCCTGCACGGTGGCCCCGGTGCGAAGGGTGCCATGACCACCGGGGGCACCGAAAGCATCTTCCTGGCCGTCAAGGCAGCACGCGACATCGCCCATGCGCGCGACCCGCGGCCCGGCCGTGCGCAGATCGTCATGGCACGCAGCGCCCACCCGGCGTTCGACAAGGCCGCGCACTTCATGGGCATGGACACGGTGCGCACCCCCCTGCAGTCCGACTACCGGGCCGACCCTGCCGCCATGGCTGCAGCCATCACGCCGCAGACGGTGATGGTGGTGGGTTCGGTACCGGCCTACCCGCACGGCGTCATCGATCCGATCGGCGAGCTCGCGGCACTGGCCCAGGCGCGCGGGCTCTGGATGCACGTCGATGCCTGCGTGGGCGGCTACTTCGCACCCTTCGCACGACAGCTGGGCGCCGATGTGCCCGACTGGGACTTCGCGCTTCCCGGTGTCACCTCGATCTCGGCCGACCTGCACAAGTACGGCTATGCGGCCAAGGGGGCTTCCACGCTGTTCTTCCGCGATGCCGAGTCTTATGCCGGCATGGGCTGGAGCTTCGACAACTGGCCGCGCGGTCAGTACTTCACCAACACCCTGGTCGGCACGCGCGCCGGCGGCGCGATCGCGGCAGCCTGGGCCGTGATGAAGTACCTGGGCGAAGACGGCTACCTGCGCGTGACCGAGCGGGTGCTGGCCACTCGGCGGGCGTACGAGCAAGGTGCGGCGCGGCTGGGGCTGCCCACGCTGGGCAACCCGCAGCTGGCGATCCTGGCCTACGGGTGTCCGGAGCGCGACCTCGGTGCGGTGACCCGCGCGATGACGGCCCGCGGCTGGGTGATGGGCAACGTCACCGAGCCGCCCGGCATGCACCACATGCTCAACCTCACCCACGAGCCGGTTGTCGGGCAGTACTTCGCCGACCTGGAGCAGGCGCTGGCTGCGGCGCCGCGGGTCGGGGCCGGCAGTGCATCGAATCTCGACGCGCGCTACTGATCGCGCCAATGATCACGGTACTGATCGCACGACAGACCGCACGACAGACCCCGACACGGGCGCCTGGCGCGCCCCGCGCACTCAGCCCGAACTGCTGAAGTATTTCGGCAGCGGCGCACCGCAGTCACGGCAGAACTTCGCCGTCGGCAGGTGGCCCTCGCTGAGGCAGGCCTGGCAGGTGCGCGTGGTGGGCGGCGCGGCGCCGGTCATGCGCAGGGCCGTGAACTCGGCGCTCACGATGCCGGTGGGCACGGCCAGCGTGCCCCAGCCGACGAGCATCATCAGCGATGCGATGAAGCGGCCCAGACCTGTCTTCGGTGCCAGGTCGCCGTAGCCCACGGTGGTCATGGTCGAGATCGCCCAGTAGATCGACACGGGAATGTTGGTGAAGCCGTTAGCCGGGCCTTCCACCACGTACATCAGCGAACCCATGACCACCACCACCAGCAGCACGAAGCTCAGGAAGACGAGGATCTTGCGCCGGCTGGCCGCCAGGGCGCGGCCCAGCGCCGCGTATTCGTCGACGTAGGCGGCCAGCTTCAGCAGGCGGAACAGCCGCAGCAGTCGCAGGAGCCGCACCGAGATGAGCGCTTCCAGGCCGGGAAAGAACAGCGCGGCCCAGCTGGGCAGGATGGCCAGCAGGTCGATGAGGCCGAAGCCGCTCAGGGCGTAGCGCGAGGGCCGCCGCACGCAGACCAGCCGGGCGATGTACTCCAGCGTGAAGACCACGGTGAAGACCCATTCCAGCACGCCCAGCACAGCGCCCCACTGCCGGTGCACCTGCTCGAAGCTGTCGAGCATCACCACCGCGGCGCTGGCCAGGATCGTCCACACCAGGGCGATATCGAAGGCGCGGCCGGCGCGCGTGTCGGCCTCGAAGATGACGGTGTAGAGCCGCAGGCGCCAGCCGCCGAGGGGTCGGCCGAAGCGTTCGGCGGCGTCGGTGGGGGAAGGGCTCACGGTGTCGCTCGGCGCGGCGTCTCGACGGAGACCCGGCAGCCGCGCGCCGGAGTCTAAGCGCCCCGGCGTCGCGCCTGAGCGCGGCTGAAGCCACAGAATGCCGGGACGGCCTCCGCCCCGGGGCCTGGTGCCGGGCAGCGAAGCCGAGCTGGCCACCACCGCTGGCGCCGACCGCCTGGGGCGGTGCTGGTCCACGCGCGGCGAACCCGGCAGCTTCAGGGGTGCAGGCGGTCTGATGCTGCACTACCTGGCCTTGCGCCAGGCCGACCCGTTGCTGGAGGAGGGCGCCATCGTGATCTCGTCCGGCAGGACGGAGACCATGCGCGAGTACAAGGAGGTCGTTCACGACCGGTGGCGCAACGGCTGGTCGTTGTAGGTCCACGACCACCGCGGGCTGGGGCTGTCGGCGCGCGAGCCGGCCGTGGCCGATGCTCCGATGAACGGCCCCGTCGAGCACTTCGACGATTGCGTCGACGACCTGCGCAGCTTCGTCGTCATGCAGTCTTCCAGGCGCACCGGAGCCGTTGAGGTCGATTGCAGGGCGTCCTGTCCTGCATCAGTCCCCGCGGGGTCATGGCTTGCCCCTGGTGCTTGGGGCGGCGTACGCTCGCCCCATGACACCCGGAGACCTGCCCATGAAGATCCTCTTGCCCGTCGATGGTTCGGCGGCCTCGCTGGCGGCCGTGCAGCACGCGCTGGCCTGCGTGCAGGCCGGCCTGCGGGCCAGCTTCGTGGTGGCCAACGTCCAGGAGCCTGCGTCCTTGTACGAGGTGGTGGTGGCGCACGACCCTGCGGTGCTGGACGACGTGCGCGCGGCCGCTGGTGCCGACCTGATGCGCGGCGCCGAGGCGCTGCTCGAAGCCGCGGGGCAGTCCTTCGAGAGCGAGGTGGCCAGCGGCGACCCGGGCAACGTGCTGCTCGACCTCATCGACAACTACGGGTGCGATGCCGTGGTGATGGGCGCTGCCGAAGACGAGCTGGAAGGCCCGGTGGGCGCGGTGGCGCGGGCGCTGCTGGAACGCAGCCCCGTGCCGGTGACGCTGGTGCGGGTGGCGCCGGCACCGGACGACGCCGACTGACCACACCGACTGCGGACGCTGTCCGGCGACCCCGCCAGGCGGGGCCGCGCCAGCTCAGCCCGGCTGCGGCACCGGGGGCGGACCGCCGTCGCGTCGCCAGAACACGAAGGCGATCTGCACCAGCCCGGCCGACAGGCCCAGCGCGACGCCGGCCTTCCAGGCCATGTCGTAGGAGCCGGCCATGTCGAAGATCAGGCCGCCGCCCAGGGCGCCGGCGAAGCTGCCGAACTGGTGGCACACGAAGGCCACGCCGCCCAGCATGGCCTGCCAGCGCAGGCCGAAGGTGTCGGCGATCCAGCCCGAGACCAGCGGCGCCACGCCCAGCCACAGGAAGCCCATGATGCCGGCGAACACCAGCGTGCTCTGCGGCGTGGGCTGGGCCATGAAGTACCAGGCCAGCGTGAGCGAACGCGTGACGTAGATGCCGCCCAGCAGCACCTGCTTGTTCCAGCGTCCGCCGGCCCAGCCGAAGAACAGGCTGCCCAGCACGTTGAAGGCGCCGATCATGCCCAGCGCCTGCGCGCTGAGCATCGGGTCCATGCCGCAGATGTCGAGGTAGGACGGCAGGTGCGTGGTGAGGAAGACCAGCTGCATGCCGCAGACGAAATAGGCCAGCGCCATCACCACGAACAGCGGATTGCGCATCGCCGTGCCCAGCGCCGCGCGCGCCGTGTCGCCCACGCCGGCCTTGGGCGGGATGGGCAGCTCGTCGACCTTGCCGGCCATCCACGCCGCCGGCAGCATCAGCAGCGCCAGCACGACGAAGCCCCAGACGCCGACGCGCCAGCCCTCGGCCTGCGACAGGCTCTGGCCCAGCGGCGCGGCCAGCATGGCGCCCAGCGAGCCGGCGGCCGAGACGATGCCCAGCACCGTGCTGCGCACGGCCACCGGCACCGGCCGCGACACGGCGGCCAGGGCCAGCGCGCTGCCGTTGCAGGCCATCGCCGCGCCGATGGCCAGGCCGGCGCCCAGCATCACCGACACCAGCCCGCCGGCCGTGGCCAGCAGCACCAGGCCGAGGATGTACAGCAGCGCGCCGCCCACCATCAGCTTGCGCATGCCCAGGCGCACGGCCCAGGCCCCGGCCAGCGGCTGCAGCACGCCCCAGGTGAGGTTCTGCACGGCGATGGCCAGCGTGAAGTCGGACACCGAGATGCCGGTGTCCTTGGTCAGCGGGCTCTGGCGCAGGCCCATGGCCAGGCTCAGCATCACCGAGGCGCCGATCAGGATGGGCAGGCCGGGGCGCAGCGTTCGGTAGAGCGACATGCAGCGACTCTACCGGTACGCCCGCCGGCTTTTTTGCCCACGGCGCCTGCAGCGCCGCGTCATGGGAAGCGCCTGCAGCGCCGCGTCATGGGAAGCGCCTGCAGCGCCGCCTCAGTCGTACTGCTTGCCGCGCGCCAGCAGTTCCGGCGTGCCGATGGCCGCATTGAGGCCATCGAAGTCGAGCATGTGGTCGCGCCAGGGCGCCGTGCTCTGGTGCTGGTGCAGGCTGGCGTAGTAGCCCTGCAGCGTGTGCGCCACGGCGCGTGCCGTGCCGCCGGGGAAGATGACGATGCGGAAGCCGCGCGCACCGAGTTCGGCGGCCGACTGCACCGGCGTCTTGCCGCCTTCGACCATGTTGGCCAGCAGCGGCACGCGCTGCGCGAGGCGCGCACAGGCCGTGTCCATCTGTTCGGGCGAACGCAGCGCCTCGATGAAGAGGGCGTCCACGCCGCAGGCGAGATACGCCTCGGCGCGTTCCAGCGCGGCGTCCAGGCCTTCGACGGCCACCGCGTCGGTGCGCGCCAGGATCAGCGTGTGGTCGCTCTGCCGTGCGTCGAGCGCGGCGCGCAGCTTGCCGCACATCTCCGCGGTGGGCACCACGCCCTTGCCGTCGAGGTGGCCGCAGCGCTTGGGGAAGGTCTGGTCCTCGAGCTGGATCATCGCCGCCCCGGCACGCTCGAAGCCGCGCACCGTGCGCTGCACGTTCAGCGCGTTGCCGAAGCCGGTGTCGGCGTCGACGATCACCGGCACGCGCACGCGGTCGGTGATGAGCGCCAGCGTCTGCTCGACTTCGCTGAAGGTCACGAGGCCGATGTCGCTGCGGCCCAGCCGCGTGTAGGCGATGCTGGCGCCGCTGAGGTACAGCGCCTCGAAGCCGGCCTGCTCGGCCAGCAGCGCCGACAGCGCGTCGAAGATGCCGGGGGCCAGCAGCGCACGCGGCTCCGCCAGGCGGGTCTTGAGCGGGGTGGTGGAGCTCATGCCGTGCCGCCTTCTTCCTGAAGCTGTTCGGCCAGCGTGCCGGCCGCGATGGCGCCGCCGGCGATGGCGCTGAGCAGGCCGTTGCCCGACAGGTAGCCCCACACCGCGTTGCCCGAGACGCCGCGTGCCGCACCGCCCGCGGCCAGCAGGTTGGGCAGCGTGCTGCCGTCGGCGCGCCGTACGCGGCCCTGTGCGTCGATGTCCAGTCCGCCCTGGGTGTGGAACAGCGCGCCGGTGACGCGGATGGCGCAGTACGGCGCCTGCAGGCGCGTGCCGGCCAGCGTGTGCGACAGCGTGGCGGCGTCGCAGCCGATGACCGCGGCCAGCGCAGCCGCGTCGTCGGCCTGGCGCACGGCGCCAGCGGCCTCGGCGGCCACGAAGTCGGGGAAGCCGCGGCCCAGCGCGAGCAGGCGCGCATCGAAGACGTTCCAGGCCGTGCCGCCGGGCTGCGCCAGCACCTGCACCGAGGCCTCGCTGTAGCCGGCGGTCTCGTCGTGGAAGCGTTCGC
>LNFM01001094.1_pt1 | contig 63262 bp, 48 predicted proteins | sample 596031 | NCBI WGS metagenome assembly LNFM01 (sample SAMN04254537, study PRJNA301005) | activated carbon metagenome | isolation source: dual media filters at the Ann Arbor, Michigan drinking water treatment plant | place: USA: Ann Arbor
CGAGCGGCTCCTTCGATCGTGACCGCGCGCACATGGAGAAGCTGTCGGAGCTGAGCGGTCGGCCGATGCTGTGGAACGTGATCCAGGTGTACGACCACAAGCCCGAAATCCATCGCGACGGCCTCAAGTGGCTGAACAGTTGCCACGCGCGCGGCATCCGTGTTTACGGCCAGGGCCTGACGACCGACGCCGGTTACGGTTTCACGTTCGAAGACTGGAACCTGTGGGACGAACGGCCGGCGTGGCGCGAGGCCACACTCGGCACCGTCGAGGAGAAGCTCGCCAAGCTCGCCGATCCGGCGCGCCGCATCGCCCTGAAATCGCAGATGCCGATGCTCGTGACCGCCGGCATTCCACAGCTCGTCGTCACCGGACCGGCATCGCCCGAAACCGAGCAGTACCGCGACATGATGATCGGCGCGATCGCCGAGAAGCTCGGCAAGCACCCGGTCGACGCGATGCTCGACATCGCCGTGCACGACAGGCTCAAGACCGAGTTCTTCGCCGCCGGCACCAATACCTGGCCCGGCTACATGAAGGAAATCGTCGACAACCCCTACGTGCTGTTCGGCGTGTCCGATGGCGGCGCGCACACGAAATTCCTGACCGCCGGCCGTTACCCGACCGAAACCATCATCAAGGGAGTGCGTGAGCACGGCATGATGAGCCTCGAGGAGGCGCACTGGCGGCTGAGCGCACTGCCGGCGATGGTGGCCGGCTTCGAGGATCGCGGTGTGCTCCGGCGCGGCGCGCCGGCCGACATCATCGTCTACGACTACGAGGGGCTCGAAGTGCTGCCCGCGGAAATCGTGCACGATCTGCCGGGCGGCGAGTGGCGCCGCATCCAGCGCGCGAAGGGCTACCGCTACGTGCTCGTGAACGGCCAGGTCACGATCGAAAACGATCAGGAAACGAATACCTGCTCGGGACGTCTGCTGCGCTTCGGTCGCAGCAAGATGGCGGCGGCGGCGTGAGGATCGGAAAACCCGTCGGCGGTTGCTGACGGCCCCACACGACATCGGCGCCCGTGGGCGCCGATGCTGCATGCCGAATGGAAGGACAGCGGCGCGAGGCCGCGTCCCGGCGCTCAGCGCACCCTCAATCCCGCGTAATCGCCGGCCTCGCGCCATCTGGCGAGCATCTCGTAGAACGCGAGGCCTCCTTCGGGATAGTGCCCCTGCAGAAAGCCGTCGTTGTTGCTCTTGGCGGTGCCTTCGGCGTTGTAGTAGCCGGGCGTGCAGTTCGCGAGATAGTCGGTCATCGCGTTCGGCGCCGTGACCAGCCTCAGATACGTCTCTTCCGCTTCCAGCGTCGGTTCCAGCACCGTGTAGCCGCGATTCCGGGTGTCGGTGAACACTGCGGCGAGATGCTGTGCCTGCTTGTCGAGCTGGTAGGTGAAGTTCGGCGTGTAACCCGTCTGCGTGAAGCCCATGTGGTGGAGATTCGGAAAGCCGTGGCTCATCAGGCCGTGATAGGTCCGCATGCCGTTGGCCCAGTAGTCACCGAGCTTGACGCCATCGCGGCCGACGATCTCGAGCTCTGCCTGGTGCGTGTAGGTTGCGCGGCTGACCTCGAAGCCCGTCGCGAAGATCAGGCAGTCGAGCTCGTATTCGACGCCATCGACGACCACGCCCTTCGCCGTCAGTCGATCGACGCCCTTGCCACCGGTGTCAACCAGCGTGACGTTCGGGCGGTTGAAGGTCGGCAGGTATTCGTCGTTGAAACACGGCCGCTTGCACCATGGACGGTACCAGTGCTTGAGCGCTTCGGCGGTCTTCGGATCCTTGACGATGTCGTCGCAGCGCGCGCGCACGCGATTGTCGTGCTGGTAGTCGAGTATCTCACCGAGCTGCTTGAGTTCTTCGTCCGTCAGGTTCGTCGCGCCGGTCCCGTCCAGCAGTTCGCCGAGCGACTTGAAGAGCTCGGTCCAGCCATCGTTGACGAGATCTTCGTCGACCTGCACGCCAACGAGCAGTTTGGTGAAGTTGTCGTTGCGGTCCTGCTGCCAGCCCGGCGTCAGTGACTTGTACCACGCCGGATCGGTCGGACGGTTGCGCCGTTCGTCGACCGACGACGGCGTGCGCTGAAAGACATACAGATGGCCCGCAGCCGCGCCCAGATGCGGGATCGCCTGGATCGCAGTGGCGCCGGTGCCGATGATGCCGACGCGCTTGTTGGCGAGCCTGTCGAGCTTGCCGGCCGGGGACCCGCCCGTGTAGTCGTAGTCCCAGCGGCTGGTGTGAAAGGTATGGCCCTTGAAATCGCGGATGCCGGGAATGCCCGGCAGCTTCGGCCGGTTCAGCGAGCCGCTCGAGATCACGACATGCCGCGCCTGGATCACGTCACCGCGATCGGTGGTCACGATCCAGCGGGCCTGCGCGTCGTCCCAGCGCATGTCGCGGACCTGGGTCTGGAAGTAGGAGCGCGGGTACAGATTGAAATGATGGCCGATGCGCTGCGCGTGAGCATGGATTTCCGGCTGGAACGAGTATTTCAGCGACGGCATGTAGCCGGTCTCGTCGAGCAGCGGCAGGTAGATGTAGGACTCGACGTCGCACTGCGCGCCCGGGTAGCGGTTCCAGTACCACGTACCGCCGAAGTCACCGGCACGCTCGATGATGCGAAAGTCGTGAATCCCGGCTTCTTCGAGGCGCGCGGCAATCAGCATGCCGCCAAAGCCGCCACCAAGGATCGCAACCTCGACCGTTTCCTGAACCGCCGCGCGCTCGATCTGCTCGGTGACGTGAGGATCGTCGTTGTAGCGATGCAGATCGCCGTCGATGTCCTGATACTGTGCGGTCGCGTCGGGACGCAGGCGACGATCGCGCTCGAAGTCGTACTTGCGGCGCATTTCCAGCGGATCGAAACCGAGCTCCGCGGCGCTCGGCAATTGAAACTTGCCGTTCCTGACGAATTGCTGGGGTTTGTTCATGGACGGGCTCCTGGCATGCCGGGCGGGGTGAGGTCACGCGCGTCTTGCAGCAGCCGTCAAGGAAGCAGGCCGCGACGCGCGATGTCGGATGCGGGCCAGTATAGGGATTGCGGCGGCGCACCCGAAAGACGGCGACGGGCCCGAAGCGTAGTCCCCCGGTGTCATTCTGCTATCGATTGGTGACAGCGCGCGAAGCGCCGCGTCGCAAGCCCGTGCCGGTGGCCGCCTGGCTCCCGCGCGTCAGTCGGTGAGCGTGGCCAGCAACGGCGCGATGGTCGCGAGATCCCAGTAGTCGACCCAGCGCGCGATCAGGCCGTCACGCACGATGAACAGGCCCGCCACGGGCAGTACCGCGCGCACGCCCTTGCGCTCCCAGGTCTCGACGCGGGCGTTCATCACCACGTTGCCGTCGGCGACGGTGTGCTCGATGTCCATGACTCTCAGCGCGCAGCCCGGGCCGTGCACCAGCGGGTCTAGCACCTGGCGAACCGCTGCGTGGCCCGTCACCGGCGCCCACGGCATGTTGTGGTAAACGACATCCGGCGTCAGGAAGCTGCAGGTCTTCGCCATGTCGGCATCCAGCAGCGAGCGACAGAATCGGGTGACGAGATCGGCGGCATCTGCGTTCATGCGTTTCTCCGGTGCAACGGTGGACGATTCGGGGGCACAGCACGAGGGTTCGTCGTGGTCCGTGCGTGAATTGTGCCTGTCCGATCGATGCTCAGGCCACCGGCGGGACACGGCCGCGCCATGGCGCATCGGTCTCCAGCTGCGCGGCGAGGCGCAGAATCGTCGCTTCGTCCCCGTAGCGACCGACCAGCTGAACGCCGACGGGCAGACCCTCCGGCGTCCAGTGCAGCGGCAGGCTGATCGCCGGCTGGCCCGTCATGTTCGCGATCGCGGTGAACTTCGGCACGTCACCGATGCGCTGCGTGGCCTGCTTCGGATGCGCCGGATCGAAGTCGAACCAGCCGTTGGGCTGTGGCGGCTGCGTCGTCGTCGGGGTCAGCCAGACATCGTGGCGATCGAAGAACGGCGCGATATCACGTGCCATGCGCTGCATGTCCTGGATGGCGAGAAAGAGATCGGACGGCCGGCGCGTCGCATCCAGCGCGAACATTTTCCAGGTGTGGGCCTCGAAGTCGCGGGCGGTCGGCTCGCGTCCCGTGCGCCGTCCCCAGTCGCGAATGGCCCAGGCGACCATGCCGAGCCAGAGCGTCGTGAAGATCTCGGTGAAATGCTCGCCCGACACCTGCGGCGATGCCTCCTCGACGTGATGGCCCAGGGCCTCGCAGCGCCGCGCCGCCGCGATCGCCGCCCGCCGGCACTCGTCGTGCACGGGGGCGCTGGCGAGCGGCTCGGTGCTGAAGGCTATCCGCAGCCGACCCGGATCGACGCCGACCTCGGCCGCGAAGGGCCGCGGGTGCGGCGCGGGCGCGTACGGCGCGCCGACATCGGCGCCGGCCGTGCAGTCGAGAATCGCCGCGCTGTCGAGCACCGTATGGGTCACCACGTGTTCGCAGATGAGGCCCGCGCCCATGTCGCCATACGCGGGGCCGAGCGGATTGCGACCACGGGTCGGCTTGAGGCCGACCACGCCGCACCACGAGGCCGGACAGCGGATCGATCCCCCGCCGTCGTTGGCGTGCGCGACTGCCGCCATGCCGGCCGCGACTGCGGCGGCCGAGCCGCCCGACGATCCGCCGGCCGAATACGCGGGATTCCACGGGTTGCCCGTCTTGCCGAACAGTTCCGGTTCGGTCGTCGGCTTCGAGGCGAACTCGGGCGTGTTGGTCTTGCCGACGATGACGAAGCCTGCGCGGCGATAGCGGGCCACGAGTTCGCTGTCGTGCGTCGAGACGTAATCGAGCAGGAAACGCGAGCCGTCGGTCAGGCGGGTGCCCGCATACTCGGCGAGGAAATCCTTCAGCAACAGCGGCACGCCGGCGAACGGCGCGTTGGAGTCGAGCGTCTTGAGGGTCTCCTTCGCGCGCGCGAACAGCGGCAGCACCACGGCATTGATCCGCGGATTGAGTCGCTCGATGGCGCTGATCGAAGCTTCGAGCATTTCGGCGGCAGACACCTCGCCGGTCCTGATGAGCCGGGCCTGCTCGACCGCACTCAATCGCATCAACTGTTCCATTCAGTGCTCCCTGGTGCGCCCGTCGTGCGGGCACCGCGCAGATCAGACAGGGACCGCGCCGCATCGGCCAGCCGGTCGGTCGCGTGCACGGCGTCAGCGATCGGCTGCGCGCCGGTCGACACTCCCTTCACAGCGCGGCCGCCGCAGCGAGATACGCCGCTTCGTCGAACTTCGCGGGATAGTCGAAATCGCTGACCGTGATCCGGCCTTCGCGTATCAGTTTCTCGGCATGAGGACCGCGATTGATCATCTTCAGGGGCGCGCGCGTGGCTTTCACGCCGGCGCGCAGCGCCGTGGTCGCGGCGTCATCGACCTCGTAGCGACGGCCGGGATCGGCGACCTCGTTCAGCACGACGCCATAGTCCTCGCGCGCGCTGTCCGGCGAGACGAGGCCACGCTGCACGTCGAGACGCACCATCTCCGGGATCCGCGCCAGCGGGTCGCCCCAGCCGCCGCCACCCGGGGTCAGGATGCGGACGATGTCTCCCGCTTTCACCGGAATGGCTTCGCGCTTGTAGAAGATCTGCTGCTCGTGCGGCGTGCCGGGATTGATCAGCGCACCGCCGGAGCGGCCCGCCATGCCGCCGTTGACGCCGAAGCACGAGAAGATCGTGCGATACGACACCGTCAGGAAGTGTCCGTCGACGAGGATTTCGACATCCTTGAGGTAGCCGAGCCCGCCGCGGAATGCGCCCGGCCCACCTGAATCCGGGAACATGCCGACGCGATGGACGATGACGGGAAACCGCTGTTCGATGAACTCGCTCGGGAGATTCTTCGAATCCGGCACGAGGTCGACCGTGTCGGTGCCGTCGGCGAATGGACGTGCACCGGATCCGGCGCCGAAGATTTCGCGATACAGAAAATCCTTGCCGTCCTTGTCCTTGCCATAGAAACCGTAGAGCTGGATGCACTGCGAGTCGCCGACCATCTGCCCATCGGTCGCCTTGGCCATCGCCGCCATGTACGCGCCCAGCATGCGCAGCATGCAGTCCATGCGGTCGGCACCGGCCGCGGGATACTCCGCCGACAGCACCGTGCGCGGCGGCAGATAGGCCTTGAACACGCGCGTCATGCCTTCGTTGACGATCATCCCCGGGACCTGGGCCTTGACGAAGCCGCCGAGCCATTTCGAGTAATGCCGACCGTCCATCACCCAGTTCACGGGCCCGGGCACCTGGGGATCGGTGCCGGTGAAGTCGACGATGATCTTTTCGGGATCCTTGCGCACCGTGAGCATCAGCTTCACGGGTCGATCCAAATCGATGCCGTCGGTCTCGAGGAAATCCTCGCCGATGTACTCGCCGTCCGGGAAATGCGGCAAGGCCTCTTCACGGACGATTTCCTCACAGCGATCCATGATGCGATAGAAGCCTGCCTCGACGACGTCGGTGCCGTAACGCCGGCACAGATCCTCGACGCGACGCTGGATGATGCGCGTCGCGCCGACGAACGCGTCGATGTCGCCGCGCAGATCGTCCGGATAGCGGCTGTTGCGCAGGATCACCTTCCACACATCCTCGTTGCGCACGCCGCGCGCGTACAGCTTGATCGGCGGCACCTGAATGCCCTCTTCGAACACCGTAGTCGCGGTCAGCGCCCAGCTGCCCGACACCTTGCCGCCGACATCGTTGCAGTGACCGAACAGCTGCGAGAAGCCGATCAGGCGGCCGTCGGAGAAAATGGGCACGACCACGCAGAAGTCGGGCAGATGGCCGATCGTGCCGCTCGATTCATGGATGTCGTTGTAGAGGAACACGTCCCCTTCGTGAATGTCGTCGAGTGCGTAGTAGTTGCGGATTGGATCGGCCGTCGCAGCCCATGACACGCGGGTGACGCTGTTGCAGTCGACGGTGTTCAGCGAGGCGCGATAATCATGCTGCTCGCGCACGATCGTCGACACCGCCGTGCGCTCGACCGCTGCCTCCCCTTCGTCGATCGCCGCTTCGAGTGCCCACTCGAGGACATCGAGCGTGACGCTGTCTATCGAGTCCTTCAGCGCCTTGATCCGTGGCCAGTGTTCATCGAGCCGTTCGAAGGTCGATTTGCGCGTCGGCGCATAAGCGTCCGTCAGATAGGGCGCTTCGTCGAAGATGATCGCGTCCGCCTTGAGCCGCGCGCCGGCAGTGCTGTCAACCATGGTTCACGCCTCCTGATGCTGATGGGTCAGAATGATCTGGCCGGCCTCGTCCAGCGCCGCGCGCCAGCCCGGTTCGACCACCAGTGTCGAGTCATACTGTTCGATGATGCAGGGGCCCGGAACGCTCACGCCGATCGGCGCGAGCGAACGTTCGTAAATCGGCAGCTCGACCTCGCCGACGCCGCGGAACACGCCGCGGCGCACGTCCTTGCGCGCGCCCAGCCACGAACAGTCCGCACGCTGCTCCTGCGCCGTCACCAGCGGTGGGAACAGCCCGAAACCGGTGGCCCCGATGTTGACGATCTCCACCGGATGCCGGCCTTCGTATTCGTAACCGAAGCGGTCGTCATGCGCGCGATGGAAGGCCTTGATGGCATTGCGCACCGCGGATTCGGTGAGCGCGGCGTCGAGCACGGTCATCGGCACACGGACCTCATAGGCCTGCCCGGCGTAGCGCATGTCCGCAAAGCCCGTGACGGCAGTCTCGGCGCCGGTGAAGCCTTCGCGCGCGAGATCGTCGATGACTTGGGCGTGAATCGTGTTGAACTCGCGAATGAGACGCGGCACGTCGAGCGCGTCCTCGCGTTGCACATCCGTGATGACACGGTCGGACCGCACGTTCGTCGACAGCAGACCTTCGGCGGACGTGACCCCCGGTGACGGCGGCGCGATGATGACCTCGATCCCGAGGGACTCCGCGACGAGGCACGCATTCAGACCACCCGCGCCGCCAAATGCCATCAGCGCGTAGTCGCGCGGGTCGCGGCCGCGTTTGACCGACACGACATTGATGCCCTGCGCGATGTTGTTCGTCGCGAGATCGAGAATGCCCATCGCGGCGTCTTCGACACTGATGCCGAGTGGCCGCGCGATCTGTTCCTCGATCGCGCGCCGCGCGGCCTTCGGATCGAGTCTGATCGAGCCGCCGAGGAGGTACGGCGACACGCGGCCGAGCACGATATGCGCGTCGGTCAGCGCGGGCGCCGTGCCGCCGCGGCTGTAGCAGACCGGTCCCGGCTGCGCACCGGCGCTCTGCGGCCCGACGCGCAGGCTGCGGCCGGCCGACAGCCAGGCGATCGAGCCGCCGCCGGCGCCCACGGTGTGCATGTCGATCATCGGCGCCTTGATGTTGTAGATGTCGATGCGGCCCTCGGTGAGCATGTGCGGCGTGCCCTGGTCGATCAGGCAGATGTCCGTCGATGTGCCGCCGATGTCGATGGTGATCAGATTCGGATAACCCGCCGCCTTGCCGTAGTAGCAGGCGGTCACGATGCCCGCCGCGGGGCCTGACAGCACGGCGGCGATGGGCTGGGGCGCCATCTCGGACGCATGGATGATGCCGCCACTCGATTTCATCACGTAGAGCCGGGCGGCGATGTCGGCGCTCGCGAGGCGGGTCTGCAGCCTGTTCAGGTAAGTCGTCACCAGCGGCATGAGCCCCGTGTTCAAACAGGTGCTCAGGGTGCGTTCGTACTCACGGTATTCGCGGATCACGTCCGAGGACACGGACACGAAGCATTCCGGATGCACCGCCAGGATCAGCTCGCGCGCACGCTGCTCGTGCGCCGGATTGCGATAGGAGTGCAGAAATGACACGGCAATCGCGTTGATGCCCATCGCCTTGAACTCGAGCGCAATCGCGCTCACCGCGGCTTCGTCGAGCGGTGTGAGTTCCTCGCCCTTGAAATCGAGGCGACCGGCGGCCTCGCGCACCAGTTCGAGCGGCACGACGCGCGGTGGCTTCAGCCACCACGTGATATCGCCGAAGTCGCCGGGCACGGTCTGGCGACCGACCTCGAGCATCTCGCGATAGCCACGGGTGACGATGAGGCCGAGCCGGGCATAGCGCGACTCGAGGATCGCGTTGGTCGCCACCGTCGTGCCGTGACTGATGAAGCTCACGTCTCCCGCGTCGACGCCGACCTCCTCGAGCAGTTCGAGAATGCCCTGCGTGAAGGCGCGCGATGGGTCATCGGGCGTGGAGGACGTCTTGCGGACATAACGCTTGCCCGTGGCCTCATTGACCGCGACCACGTCGGTGAACGTACCGCCCGTGTCGACCCCGATTCGCCATGCCATACACGCCTCCTCATGCCACCACCGATGGAAACTGGACGGATGACGGAACGCCGGGCGTCCTGTCGTCCGTCATCATGCGGGAGTCGGATGAACTGCACCAACCCTCAAACGGGGCAGCTCGCACCGGTCAGCGCAACAGAGGGATGATTCCCGACCAAAGGTAGGACACGAGTCCTCTGTTCGCTGTCGGCGATTTGCAATTGCCATGCCGGCGCCTCCGGACGGCGTCCGCGCACGAAATCCGGTCACCCCGCAGGCCAGCAGGCCAGCCCGGCGAGCGCGAGTTCGGATCGCTACCGCGACGCCACCGAAGTGTCCACACCGGCGGCCCCGATTCGAGGCGTGCGCGCCATGTCGGCTGCCGCATTGCACTCGATCGCGGCACGCCACCAACGGCTCCGGACCGCACACGGGCGGTCAGTGAATGCTCGGCGAGTCGCCGGGCCAGCTGCCTGGACGTTCGGCGAGGCCGCTCCATTGCAGGGGCTGGTTGGCACGGCGACGTTCGAGCAGCGCGGTGATGTCGGCCGCCGGACGCGCCTCGCTGACGAGATAGCCCTGAATCTGATCGCAGCGATGGGTGCGCAGGAAATCGAGCTGCGCCGGCGTTTCGACGCCTTCGGCGACGACCACGAGCCGCATGCTGTGCGCCATCGCGATCACGGCGCGCACGATCGCGGCGTCGTCAGGATCCACGCTCAGGTCCTGTACGAACGAGCGATCGATCTTCACCTGGTCGAGCGCCAGCAGGCGCAGGTTGCTCAGCGACGAATAGCCGGTGCCGAAATCGTCGAGCGCGATGTTGACGCCGAGTTCTTTCAATTCCTGCACCAGGCCGGCAACGCCCTGCACGTCGTGCATGATCAGGCTTTCGGTGATCTCGAGCATCAGCATGCGTGGGTCGATGCCCGTCTCCTGCAGCACCTCCTGCACGAGTGGCAGGATGCCGCGCCGCGAGAACTGGCGCACGGACACGTTGACGCCGACCTGCAGCGCATGCCCCATGTCCTGCCAGATCCTGGCCTGACTGCACGCGGCCTGCATCACCGTCGCACCGATCTGATTGATGAGATCGGAGGATTCCGCGATCGCGATGAAGTCACTGGGCGGCAGCAGCCCGCGCTGCGGATGACGCCAGCGCAGCAGCGCCTCGACGCCGACGACCTCGCCCGTCGTGAGCGACACCTGTGGCTGATAATGCAGCTCGAATTCGCCCCGCTTGAGCGCCTGCCGCAGTTCCTGCTCCAGCGACTGGCGGGCTCGCGCGTGCAGGTTGAACTCCTCGTCGAAAAAGGCGATACCGTTCGAATCCCGCTGCTTGACCCGGTGCAGCGCGGTGTCCGCGTGCTGGAACAGGCTCTGGGGTTCGTCGCCGTCACGGGGAAACAGGCTGATGCCGACGCCGGCAGACACGTGCAGTTCCTGATCGGCAATCAGGAACGGGCGACGGATTTCCTCGAGCAGCTTGCGCGCGATCGCGGCCGCGCCTTCCGCGCTCTTGAGGCCGACACAGATGATCGCGAACTGATCCCCGTCCCAGCGTCCGACCGTGTCGCTGTCGCGACCGTGCGCCGCGAGCCGCGCCGCAACGTCGATCAGCACGGCGTCGCCGAACTGATGGCCGAGGCTTTCGTTGATGTGCTTGAAATTGTCCAGGTCGATGAACATCACCGCGATCAAATCGCCGCCACGACGCGCCAGGCTCACCGCCTGACTCAACAGGTCCGTCAACAGACCGCGGTTCGGCAGCTGGGTCAGCGCGTCGTGCGTGGCCTGGAACTGCACCTGGTTCGACAGGTCGACCGTCTCGGTGACATCGGTCAGCGCGAGCACCACACCGTGCATGCGGCCGGCCTCGTCGCTGATGGGGCTCGCAGTGACGCGCACGATATAGTCATCGCCAAGGCGCGTGCTCAGCGTCGCATACACCATCGAACGCACCGGCCGGTTCTCGGCAATGGCCTGCGAGACCGCCTGCATCAGTTTGTCGCGCTCGGCGCGACTCGGCGACCAGAACACCTTCGAAATGTGCATGCCGCGCGCGTCGCGCTGGCTGTAACCGCTCATTCGCTCGGCGATCGGATTCATGTAGCTGACGTTGCCGGCACGATCGGTCGTGACGATCGCTTCGGCAACCGCCTGCAGGGTCGCGCGGGCATATTCCTTCTCGACGATCAGGTTGCGCGCGACCTCCTCGATTCGGCGCCAGCTCCACAACGGATAACTCGCCAGCAGGGCGAGCAGCACCGGCGCCGGCGCGCACCACAGATGCGCCACGCGCAACAGGGCCACGGCACCGACGAACGTCACGAGCAGCAGGCCGCCGCACGCAGCCAGCGCCGCGCGCGGCGTCAGGCGCGGGTAGATCAGCACCGGCAGAATTGCGAGCAGGATCAGCACCCCCCCGCGCAGCCAGCCGGCGGGGGCGACGATCCAGTGCCGGTTGAGCAGGTTGTCGAGCACGTTCGCATGTAGTTCGACGCCGGCCATCGGCCGGGTCTGGCCGGACATCGGCGTCACGAGTCCTTCGCGCAGGCCCGGCGCGGTCGCGCCCACCAGCACGTACTTGCCGCGCAGACTCGCCGCCACTGCGTCGAGCTTCAGGACATCGATGAACGACACCTGCCGGAAACTGCCCGGAGGACCGACGAAGTTCACGAGCAGGCGCCGATCGCGCACCCAGGCGCCGTCGGCACCGACGCTGCCCTCGCGCGATTCGCCGGGCAGCTCGGACCAGGCCGCGCTGTCGGCCACTTCGATCATCGCGAGCGCGAGACTGGGCCACACCGGCGACCCGAGACCGGCCTTGAGATAGACGCTGCGGCCTATCGCATCGGTGTCGAGTTCGACATCGACATGGCCGAGTTTCGCCGCGGCATTTGCCAGCGCCGGCAAGGGCAACACCTCCGCCAACGGCGCATCGGCCGCGTTCAACTGATCCGGGAACACCGGCAGCACGACCTTGCGACTGGCCGCGATAGCACCCGCCAGCGCCGCATCCTCGGCCTCGGCGCCGGGTGGCGAGGCTTCGGCGAACGCGATGTCGAACCCCGTTGCCCGCACGTCGTAACGGGTGAGTCGCGCGACGAGTTCGGCGTGCAGCGATCGGGGCCACGGCCAGCGGCCCAGCGCCTGCAGGCTCTTTTCGTCGACGGCGACGACGACGATTTCCTCGGACGCAGGCCGGACGTCGAGCCTCATCGCCGCGTCGTAGAGCAGAAAATCCCAGCGCCGCAGCACATCGCTGGCCGTCAGCACCAGCGTCAGCGCGGCCAGCACCAGCGCGAGCGCGACGCGCTCGCTGGCCATGAGGCGTCGCAGCCAATAGCGCCAGTCGAGGGTCACAGCACGAACAGCAGGGGCACCAGCAGCAGCCACCACGGCTTGTGCGTGGACGGCAGTTCAATCATCTGCGGCTTGCCGTACGGCGCTTCGAAGCCATCGGGATAGATCGAACGCACGCGCAGATAGTACGTGCCGCCCGGCGGTCGCGGCAGGCGCACCGACGGTTCGCTGCTGTCGATGGTCGCCAGCGGAGATTCGAACGCTTCGTCGGTGCCGATCTGCAGCTGATACCGTTCACCCGGCAGGCCCGCCGGCCAGCTCAGCGTGAGTTCCTTGTCATTGACCTCGGACGCCGCCTGCGGCGCCGGCGGCACGCGCCGGAAGGTCTGCGCATCGCTGTAAGGACCGGCGCCCTCGGTGGCGTCGATCGACATCACGCGCCAGTGATAGTCGCCGAGCGGCAGCGCGGCAGGCGTGGCGAACGCGTTCGTCGTCAGCTGATCGACGTCGGCGACGAGCTCAGTGAAGTCCTTGTCCTTCGCCAGCTGCAGTCGGTAGCGCCCGATGCCGCTGACCGCCGCCCACTCGAACGTCGGCTGCTCGTCCATGACACCGGCACCCGGCGCAGGCTCGCTCAGCAGCGGCGGTTCGGGCCGCGCGTTCAGCGTGAACGTGCGATCGGCATTCAGGCCTTCGAGGCCGCGCGCGTCGATGCCGCGCACGCGCACGTGGTAGTCGCCATCGGGCAGATCGATCGCGCGCAGCAGCGTCGCGTCGCTGCTGCCGTCGTACAGCAGCGTATCGAACGCGGGACTTGCGGCAATCTGCAGGCGATAGGCCACGGCCCCGGGCTGTGTCGGCACAGTGAAGGCGACCGGCACGCGTTCGACCACGGCAGGCAGCCCGTCGAGCACTGGCGCCGGCAGCAGGGGCACCGGCGCTTCGGGTGTGGCGTTGGCGGCCGCCACCGTGCCGAAGCCGGCCCCCACGGCGGTCTCGCGTGCGCCGCCGGCACCGGCCTGCACGCCGACCTGGCCTTCGAGCACCTCGGTGCGTGTCGCGTCCTCGGCGGCATTGACGCGGAAGCCAGTGCCGCGCACCGAGGTCACGGCCGCCGGCGTGCGGATTTCGAAACGGCTCGGTTCGCCCGTCAGCGGCCGCACCAGGTTTTCCGCGCGGCCGCGCACCAGCTCGACGCGGGTGTCGACGAGGTCGGTATTGGCAAAGGCGGCCAGATCGGCCATCCGCAGTTCGCTGCCGGCATGCACCAGCATGCGTGATCCGTCCTTGAATTCGACGGTCACATTGCCACGTTCGCCGGTGCGCACGACGTCGCCCGTCCGCAGCAGGGCACCCGACTTCAGTGCGCGGGGAGGCGTGCCGCTGGTGCGCAGCAGCTCAGCGGCCCCCTGGACGGCGGCGACGGTCGCGGTGACCTCCGTCCGCCGCAACCAGCCCACGGGGATCCGCAGGCGCGTACCGGGCGGAATGTGGTTCGCGTCGACGATGTGATTGTGACTCTGCAATCGGGGCCAGTACTTGATGCCCGCCAGCAGACGCTCGGTGAGGCTCCAGGGGTTGTCGCCAGGTTGGACCGTGTAGACCCATTCTGCGGCCCGGGCGGCGCTCATCGAGGCGACCAGCGCCACCATCACACACCATCGTCGTGCCGTATCCACTGGCGTTCCCTGCTTTTTTGTTCTGACACCAGGCAGCGACACAGCGTGCAGTCGCACGCCCCCTTGAGTTCGCGGCCGGTGCCCCAATTTATCCGATGCGCCGCACGCTGGGTATGGTCCGGACTGTGACGCAGCGCCCGGGGTGGGCAAAGGGGTCCGCGCCGACGGCAGTCCAGTTCGGCTTTCTCGATGAATCGAAACCTTTAACGGGACTTTTCTTGAGGCGTCAGAACGCTAAGCTGCAGACCGGCCGGTCCGCGCAGGCGGGCCGGCACCAATCAGGGACAAGTCAGGAGTGCTGGATGAAACGCATAGGCCTTTTTCTGTTGACCAACATCGCGGTGCTCGCCGTGATCGCCATCAGCTTCCGCCTGCTCGGCCTCGACTCGGCGATGCAGCAGGGCGGCGGGATCGACCTCGGCAAACTGCTCGTGATGTCGGCCATCATCGGCTTTGCCGGCTCGCTGGTGTCACTCGCGATGTCGAAGTGGTCCGCCCTGCGCATGGTGGGCGCGCGCGTGATCGAGAACCCGGCCAATGCGAGTGAGCAATGGCTCGTCGATACCGTGCGCCGTCAGGCCGACAGCGTCGGCATCGGCATGCCCGATGTCGCGATCTTCGATTCCCCCGAGCCGAACGCCTTCGCCACCGGCGCGCGCCGCGATCACGCCCTGGTGGCCGTCAGCACCGGCCTCTTGGCCGGCATGAGCAGGGATGAGGTGGAAGCCGTGCTCGCGCACGAGGTCAGCCATGTCGCGAACGGCGACATGGTCACGCTGACCTTGATCCAGGGGGTGGTGAACACCTTCGTCGTGTTCCTCTCGCGCCTCGTCGGCTACTTCGTCGACCGGGTCGTGTTCAAGTCCGAGAACGGCCACGGGGCCGGCTTCTTCATCGCGTCGATGGTCGCGCAGGTGCTGTTCGGGGTGCTCGCCAGCATCATCGTGATGTGGTTCTCGCGCCAGCGCGAATTCCGCGCCGACGCCGGTGCTGCCACGCTTGCCGGCCGCGACAAGATGATCGCCGCGCTCGAGCGTCTGCGCGCCGTGCACGAACCGGCGGATCTGCCGGATCAACTCGCCGCGACGGGCATCAGCGGCAGCAAGCGCAACGGGCTCATGGCCTTGTTCATGACGCACCCGCCGCTCGAGGATCGCATCGCCGCGCTGCGCGCGCTGTGATCTGATCAAGGACCACGTCGCCCGGTGCGCTGCCGGGCGACGATCCGTCGCTCCGGACCTCAGCAGCCCCCGCGCCGACGCGCCACACCGGCCAGCGGCAGCAGGCCCGACACCAGCAGCCAGGCCGCAGCCGGCACCGGCACGGCGGTCAGGCTCGGCGTGATCGCCGGCAGGCCGGCGAATTCAGCGCTCAGTGTGCTCAACGACAGTGCCGACGAACCTGCCCCGCCCGCCCCGGCCATCAGCCCCATCACCAGGTAGAACTGCGCGCCATCGGTGACGTCGATGCTGAGCGTGCCGGATTCCTGCACTGCGCCATTCGCGTTGAATTCCAGGAAATTGTCAGCCGGCGACGCCAACGCCAGCGACGTCAGCAGCGTGAACGCATTCAGCGGCGTCGAGACATCCGGGAACACGAGACTCGTTGCATCGAAGAAGCCGACGAACACCACCAGACCCGTGACGGGATCTGCGTCCGGGTTGAGGATCGTGCCGTCGAGTTGCCAGTTCAGCGACAGCGTTTCAGGACCCGTGCCCGAGTAGGTATAGGCCTGGGACACGAGCGCCTGGCCACCGAGCCAGGCGTTGGCAGTGCCCAGCGCGCCAGCCTTCAACACCGGCACCGCGAAACCGGGACTGACCGTCGCACTGGCCTGGACACCGCCAGGCTGGTCCGTCGGGGCGATCGCGACGTTCGCGCTGTGCGCGCCCGCGCCGCCGTCGGTGGGCCCGACCTGCAGCGTCGTGCCCAACAGCAGCGCATCGGCCACCGTGTCGCCGCCGCAACTGTCGCTCGGGCAGGCAAACGAGGACACCGTCGCCAGCGCGCCGAACTCGGTCAGCGCAGTCGCAGCCTGCGCCGCGGGCGTCAGGCACGCGGCCAGCAGGCCCGTCAGACACAGCACCTTGTCGCTCGAGATCATGCTTCGCTCCTGGCGCCGGCGCGCCTGCTCGTGAGGGGTCCGGCGAGTATGCTGCCGCCGGCCAGCGTCATGCACGCGCTTTTGACGGACCTGTCGGTCATTTCACACTCTTCGACACACGCAGACCGCGTTCAAGGCAACGCGCCGTGGCCTATCATCGCGCAAGCGCGACAGCATCCGCGGCGCCAGACATCCTGAATCGGAAAGGAAGAGCACATGGGCAGCACTGCGACACTGGCCGACGTCCAGGCGGTTTACGACGGCGCCGAGGGCGATCTGTGGGAACTGATCATGGGTCAGCAGATTCACATCGGCGGCATGCGCTCATCGATGGAGCTTGCCGATCGTGCCGGCCTCACCGCCGGCAGCCACGGCATCGATCTCTGTTGCTGCAACGGGGCAGGCATGCGCTTCCTGGTCCGCCTGCGCGGGGTGGCGGGCATGACCGGCGTCGACGCCACGCCGACCGTGATTGCGCGCGGGCAGGCGCGCTGCACGACCGACGGACTGGCCGACCGCATCCGCTTCGTGCAGGCCGATGTCTGCGCCAGCGGATTGCCGGCAGGTGAGGCCGATTTCGTCTGGGGTGAAGACGCCTGGTGTTACGTCGCGGACAAGGGCCGCCTGGTGCGTGAGGCCGCGCGGCTGACGAAGCCAGGCGGCCTCATCGCGTTCACCGACTGGGTCGAAGGCGCGGTGCCGCTGGCGGCCGACGAACGCGCGCGCCTGCTGGCGTTCATGAAGTTTCCGAACGTCGAAACACTCGCCGGCTATCGCGCGCACCTCGAAGCCGCCGGCTGCGCGGTGCTCGAGGCGGGCGATACCGGCCGCTTCGCGGACTACGTGGATCTTTACCTCGCGATGGTCGATCGGCAACTGACTTACGACGCGCTGCGCCTGTTGAATTTCGACTTTGCCACGCTCGACGCCGTGGCGGACGAAATGCGCTTCATGCGTGACCTGGCCCGCGCCGGCAAACTCGCGCAGGGTCGCATCGTCGCACGCACCGCGCGTTGAGCATCGATGCTCGCGGAACCCGAGCGACCTCGCGCAGGTGGTCTGCACAATCGACCAGCTATCCATTCGCGCGCTTTTCCCGCGATGAAATGTCCTGCCAGGCTGCCAACGCTGTCGATCAAGCACTTGCGGCGCAGGACTGCGCCGCCGCCAGGGATCGAATGCCCATGGCTCATCAGCGCAGGGAAGCGTCTGCATGAACAGCAAACGCCGTGCAGTCTCTCTGGTCATCGCCCTGTGTGCCGCCGGCGCGGCCGCGCCGGCAGCCGTGGTGTATCGCGAAGCAGACGATGGCGAACGCCCGGCGAACGGCCTCAGCCCCACCGCGATCGCGCTCGGCGTCGGCTCGAACGAAATCTTGGGCCGCATGAGTGGCGGCGGTGGCGGTGCCGACCGCGACGACTTCGTCGTCACCATCCCCGAGTCGTTCCAGCTCACGGCCCTCACGCTGCTGCCGGAAACGCGCGTGCTGGGCGTGTCGTTCATCGGCCTGCAGGCTGGCAGCGAGGTGACCCTGAGTCCGCACGCGGGCTCTGCCAGCGGACTGCTCGGCTGGCACCATGACGGCGTTGGCGACATCGGCACGGACTCTTCGATGCCGAGTGCCTGCAAGGTGCGCTGAAAGCTGAACAGGCCACTTGCCAGTTCGGCCAGGCGCTCGCCGTGCTGCTGCAGATGATTGCCGTGCGTGTCCCAGCCGGTAATCTCGACGAAAAAGAACTGGCGACGCATGCCGACCTGTTGTCGGATCGACTTCAGCCTCGCGACCGTGCGCAGCTGGTGGTCGAGCCAGCTGTCCGGATTGAACGGCGTGGCGAGACCGGGTGCCGTCGCCAGCGCCGAGCGCAGCAGGTCCGATCGCTGCTTGGTGCCGGGCATCGCCGAGGCGGCCTGCGCCTCCAGCGGATGTGAAAATCTGCGCCCCAGCAGCGCTGCCCAGGCCGCCGAGCGACTTGCCTCCGAGGGCGGCCAGCTAACCGTCATACGGTCCGCAGACGCCTCTGTCGCTCACGGCCTGTGCCGCCGCGCAGATCGCACTGGCACGGGACAATGAAGCGACGCATGCCGCGGACCGCGCCGTCGCGCCCTGTGCGTCGTCACGAATCGACGACGACACAGGTCTCAGGGAAGAAGCCGTTGAAGCGCGTCGCCAGCGCGTTCGAGTAGGCGCCGAGCTGACCGATCTCCAGCCAGTCGCCTTCGCGCGCATCTGCCGGCAGGTCGAAGGTGCCTGGCAGCACATCAAGGCTGTCGCAGGTTGGCCCGTACAACTTGAACGCGCGACTCTCGCGCGCGGTCGCGGCCCCGCGGCGAACCAGCCGCACCGGCATGCGCAGGCTCGACAGCGCCATTTCGGCGAGGCTGCCGAACACGCCGTCGTTGAGGTAGAGCGCGTCGTCCTTGCGCAAGTGGACCTGGACCAGCAGCGAGCAGGCGTCGGCGACGAGCGCGCGACCGGGCTCCGCGAGCACCTGCGTCGCGCCCGGCAGACCGAGCCGTTCAAGCCCCTGTTCGATCGCGCGCATGAAGTCTTCGAGCGGCGGCACGCCGGCACCGGCATAGGCGGCGGGGAAGCCGCCGCCGACATCGATGACGGCCGGTACCGGCGCGCGCATCATCACCTCGCCGACCAGTCCAAGCGCGGTCGTGAAGGACGCCGGCGATCCGCATTGCGATCCGACATGAAACGCGATTCCGCCCCGGCAGCCGGCGGCCTCGACATCGCGCAGCAGGGCCACCGCGGTCTCGACATCACAGCCGAACTTCGACGACAGGTCGTAGACCGTATTGGCAGCGGGCGGCGTCTTGAGCCGCACCACGACCGTCAGGTCGCGGCCCGGCGTTTCCGCGAGCAGCTTCGCGAGTTCGTCCGGATGATCGACGACATAGTGACGTACGCCATGGTGGGCATAGGCGGCCCGGATCGCGGCGCGCGACTTGACCGGATGCATGAAATAACAGGTGGCACCGGGGTAGCGCGCGGCGATCAGCGCAATCTCGCTCAGCGAGGCCGTATCGAAATGCTTGATGCCGGCAGCAGACAGCGCATCGAGCACCCACGGATGCGGGTTGCACTTGACCGCATACAGCACGGTGCCCGGAAACAGGGCGACAAAACGTCGCACGTGCCGTGCGAGGGCGGCCGGTCGCAGGCAATACACGGGTTCACCCGGCGCGAGCACGTCCGCCACTTCCTCGATCGATTCGAACTGCTGAAGCCCCGACACGCGCGCCTCCCGTGAGTTGTTCACCGCGTGGCGCTATTGCGCTGCGCGCGGCAGTCCATTATTGATGATTTCATGTCCGATACGCTGTTCGAACGCGTCCTGAACCGGCGCGACACATTGTCACTGGCCTTTGGCGCGATGATCGGCTGGAGCTGGGTCCTGCTGACCGGCGAATGGACGACCAGCGCCGGCAGCGTCGGCGCCACCATCGCGTTCGCAGTGGGTGGCGCGGCCATGGTGTTCGTGGCGCTGGTCTACGCGGAACTCGCGGCCGCCCTGCCCGAGGCCGGCGGCGAACACGTCTACAGTCTGCGCGCGCTGGGGCCCGTGTTCTCATTCATCTGTTCATGGGCGATCGTGCTCGGCTACGTCTCCGTCGCTGCATTCGAGGCGGTCGCCCTGCCCTATGCGCTGACTTTCCTGCTGCCCGGCACCGACTGGATCCACCTCTGGACGATCAGGGGTTTCGATGTGCACCTGAGCTTCGTGCTGATCGGCATCGGCGGCGCGTGCGCCGTCACTGCGATCAATCTTCGCGGCGTCGCGACCTCGAGCGGCCTGCAGAAGGCGGTGACCACGCTGATCGTCGGCGTCGGGCTCGTGTTCCTGCTCGGCGCGGCCCTGAACGGGTCGGCCGCGAATCTCGAGCCCCTGTTCGTCAACGGCACGCACGGCATCGCGGCGGTGTTGATCATGATTCCGATCATGTTCGTCGGCTTCGACGTGATCCCGCAGGCGGCCGGCGAGATCAGGCTGCCGCCACGGGCGATTGGGGGGCTTATCGTCGTCTCCGTCGGCTGCGCGATCGCATGGTACTGCCTGCTCGTGCTCGGCGTCGGCTATTCGCTGCCGGCGGCCGAACGCGCCGTGCCCGGCATGACGACGGCACTCGCCAGCGCGCGGGTCTGGGGCGGCGAATGGGCCGCCGATCTGATCGTCATCGGCGGCATCGCCGGCATCGTGACGACCTGGAACGCGTTCATGGTCGGCTCGAGCCGGCTGGTGTTCGCGATGGCCGAATCCGGGATGCTGCCGGCACCGCTCGCGCGGCTCCACCCGCGTTATCGCACGCCGCATCTCGCGCTGCTCGCCATCGGCGGCCTGACGTGTATCGCGCCCTTCTTCGGCAGGCCGGTGCTGATCTGGCTTATCAACGCCGGCAGTTTCGCCGTGATCGTGGGTTATGCGTGCGTCGCCGTATCCTTCCTGCTGCTTCGCATGCGCGAGCCGGCGCTGCCCCGCCCCTATCGGGTCCGTCACTGGCGACTTGTCGGCGGACTCGCGGTATTGCTGTGCCTGGCCCTGGCGATCCTGTATCTGCCCGGCAGTCCGGCCGCGCTGCAACCGGTCGAGTGGGCGATATGCGCGGCGTGGGCGATGCTCGGGCTCGTCCTGGCCCGCGCGGCTCGCGCCTGACGCAAGCCACGACGCGCGCGTGTGGCAGACGTGGCGCCGCCTGCGCGCCCCCGCGTTCGTGCCGCGTCAACCGGCGGCGGTGCTGTCGGACTGCGGCTTGTGCTGGACCACGACGATGAAGCCCTGTTCGATGCGATTGAACTGCACCAGGTCGAAGCGGGCGAGCATCTTCGGCAGCCACCATGCCGGCCCCTGCTGGATCAGGTGCGCGTTGCGGCCATCGGCCAGGTGTTTCATCGCCGGCCCGGTGTGGACGGTGAAGACGCCGAATCCCGCGGTCACGCGCTGCAGGTCGTCGAGCACATTGTCCAGCAGCGGTGGTTCGATGTGTTCCAGCACATCGATGCAGGCGACGAAGCCCGCCGGCGCCGGTGTCGCCGACCACTCGTCAATCGCCGGATCGTAGTGCACGACGCGCAGGGGCTGCTTCAACAACGGCGTCAGCGCCTGCTGCAGACGCCCCTTGCCTGCGCCGTAATCGAGCAGTTCAGTCGCGTTGACGGCCGTCACGACGCTTGCGACGAACGGCGCGAAGTGCGTCGAGGCCGTGCCGTAATCCGGATTCTCATGGAGCTTGCGCTGGAGTTGGCGATACGCCGTCGAGATCAGATCGCTCATGCCCGAGATCACCTCGTCCAGTTGGCCCATTGTGCTGACGCGATCCTCGCAAACCGGACGCCACTTGTCCCGCCGGCCTTCCGTCGGACGCATTGCCGTCAAGATCTTTTACACGGCAGGCCCCGCGATGCGCGGTCTCTGACGTCGCGTCCAGTGCAATCAATCGTTTGAGTATGCTGGCCGGTTAATTGCTTCCAATCCGCGTGCGATCGCGCCGGCAACGGCGCCGGCATTGATTCCATTGACCATGCTCATCGAGTTCCACTCGCGAACGGAGGGTTTCGTGTTTTCATTCCTGCGCTCACGCGCGCTGGCGGCGGCCGCCACTTCCTGTGTTTTCATCGGTTTCAACGCATCGGCCGGGGCAGCCGAATGGCTCTACTGGACCGAAACCGGCCCCGGGGGCTTCCAGACGAACGGTCCGGCTTTCGTCATTCGCGCCAACGCCGACGGCACGGGCGCCACGGCCATCGTCTCCGGCGCCAACGTCATCAAGGGCCCCAACGGGCTCGAATCCTTCAACGGTGCGCTGTACTGGCCGGATCAGCAGAAGGACAGCGGGCGGGTTGCCGTCGACGGGAGTCAATTGCTCGAACTCGGCAGCGGTGCCTACGATATCGCAGCCAATGCCAACGCCGTGTTCTACTCGCTGGGCAGCGCCAACCGGATCCTGAAGTCGAATGCGGACGGATCCGGTCTCACGACCCTGATCACCGGGTTGTCCTTCCCGTTCGCCATTGATGTCAGCGCGACCCACCTGTACTGGTCCGAATTCAACAGCGGCAAGATTCGGCGTTCGAACCTCGACGGCAGCGACATCCAGGATCTGCTGGGCGGAATCGTCGCCTACGACTTCGAAGTCACCGACGATGCGATCTTCTACGCGAATACCTTCCAGGGTGAAATCTGGCGCGCAAATCTCGACGGCAGCCAGGCGGTACGGCTGATCGACACCAGCGACTTCATCAATGGCATCGACGTCACGGCCGACTTCCTCTACTGGTCGGACCTCGGCGGAGAAATCCGACGCGCGAGCCGGGATGGCAGCGGTGAACAGTTGCTGTACACCGCACCTGCCGGCGTCAGCATTCGGGGCGTCGTGGCCCTGACCAGCGTCGCACCGGTGCCGGTACCCGCCGCGCTGCCACTGTTGCTGGGCGCCATCGGCACGCTGGCCTGTCTGGGTCGTCGCCGCGCCTGAATGTAGCGGCCGAGGTCAACGACACGGCGCGCCGATGCGCGTCGTGTCCCGCCGGTACAGTCAAGGCTCGACGGGCGAGCCCGACTCGGGTTTACTCCCGTCCCCGGGCCCCCGCCCGCCGTGTTCAGCCCCGTGAGGTCCAGTGATGTCCGCCGCTTCCCGCTCTGCCCGTCCGCTGCGCATCGTCATCATCGGCGCCGGCATGGCCGGCATCCTCAGCGCCATCAAACTGCGCGAGGCCGGCTTCGATGATTTCGTCCTCTACGAGAAGGCCGCCAGACTGGGCGGCACCTGGCGCGAGAACACATATCCCGGCATCGCCTGCGACGTGCCGGCGCATCTGTACACGTACTCATTCGAACCGAACCCGGACTGGAGCCACGTGTTCGCGCCGGGCGACGAAATCCAGCGCTATTTCGAACGCGTCGCCGACAAGTACGGTGTCACGGCGTCGATTCGCTGTGGCGTCGAAGTGCAGCGCTGCGAGTTCATCGAAGGTCGCTGGCAACTCCATCTCGGCAACGGGGCGACCGACACGGCCGACATCGTGATCGCGGCGTCCGGCGTGCTGCATCACCCGAATCTGCCCGACATACCAGGGCTCGACTGCTTCGGTGGCGCGAGCTTCCACAGCGCGCAATGGGATCACGCGGTGCCACTCGACGGTCGTCGCGTCGGCGTGATCGGGACCGGCTCGACGGCGATCCAGATCACCTCGGCGCTCGCCGCACGGGTAGCCCGGTTCACGCTGTTCCAGCGCACGGCGCAGTGGATCGCGCCGATCGAGAATCCGCCGTACAGCGCGGAAGAGCGTGCCGCCTTTGCGCGCGACCCGTCGCTGATCGAGAAGCTGCGGCGTGACATCGACAAGGCGGCGATCGAGAAAATCTCCAACGCCGTGATCGACGCCGAGTCGCCGGAGATGAAGAAAATCGAAGCGATGTGTCGCGCCAATCTTGAACGCCATGTGCACGATCCGGTGCTGCGCGAGAAACTCCGCCCGAATTATCGCGCCGCCTGCAAACGGCTGATCTTCTCGTCGGATTTCTACACGGCGATCCAGCATCCGAACGCCGAACTCGTCACCGATGCCATGGAACGCGTCGAAGCCGGCGGCGTGCGTACCCGCGACGGCCGTCTGCACGAGCTCGATGTCCTCGTGCTGGCGACCGGGTTTCGCGCCGATCGCTTCATCCGGCCGACGGTGGTTCGTGGCCGCCATGGCGTGGTGCTCGACGACGTGTGGGCCGATCACCCGACGGCGTATCTGTCGTTGTCGGTCCCGGGCTTTCCGAATTTCTTCCTGCTGAACGGGCCGAACGGACCGGTCGGGAATTTCTCGCTGATCCAGATCGCCGAATTGCAGATCGGCTACGTGCTGCAGTTGATGACGCACATCCGCGACGGACACTGCCGCGAAATCAGCGCCAGTGCCGCGGCCACCAGGGCCTTCGATGTCGAACGCATCGAGGCGGCGAAGAAGAGCATCTGGGCCACGGGCTGCAAGAGCTGGTATCTCGACCGCAACGGCGTGCCGGCGAGCTGGCCCTGGACCTACACCCGCTTCGAAGACGAAATGTCGACGCCCAAGCTCGAAGCCTACGACCTGAACTGACGCAGCCTGCGCGCGCCGAGCGCCGCGCAGGCGCCCCCCAGGGCGAGCAGCGCGACCGCTGGCAGCGCGGGTACCTGCTCCGCCTCCAGCGGGGCCATCGGGTGCGGCGCAAAGCGATACACCGCGCCCAGACCCAGCATCACCACATACAGTGCACCGTCGGGCCCCTGGCGCAAGGAGACGGGCCGCGCGCCCGCGTAGTTCGCCACGTCGACCAGCGTCGCAGACGTGAACCCCGTGCGCGCGCCGTTGACCGGCAGCGCACGGACCCAGTGCGCGCTCGAATCACCCAAGACGTAGTGCAGGCCACCGAGCGCGGCCTGCCAGTCGGCGCTGTCGAGCACGAGTCCGCCGGTGACGGCCCGGCCGATCGTGCGGCCATACGCAAAGGCCGGCGGCGAACAGGGGCGCGACGGCGTCAGGCTTGCGCAGTTCAACCCTTCGACATCACCCCAGACGCGCGCACCCTCGACAAAGGGATAACCGAAATGTTCACCGGCGCCGCCGATCTACACGTCTTCGCTGCTGCCCTCGCCGACGTCCCCAGCCCACACCAGGCCGGTGACGGAGTCGACCCAGATCCGCCACGGATTGCGCAAGCCCCAGGCGTAGATGCGCGGATCCGGTGGTGCACTGGTCCACGCGCCGGTTGGCGTCGCGCAGGCCGTCACTGCGGCCACGCCCACGAGCGGGTTGTCGCCGGGCACGCTGCCGTCGAGATTCACGCGCAACACCTTGCCGTTCGGCTTGTTCAGACAGCTGCCGTATTTGTTCGTCGGCGGCGACGCGTTCGCGCCCGTGTCACCGACGCCGACGTACAGCTGTCCGGCATGGACGGCAAGCCCGCCGCCGGCATGATTGGCCGGCCCTTCGAGCCCCGGCAGACCGGGGCCGGCGGCGATGAGCGGCTGGGGGTCGACGATGAGCGTGTTGGCCGGCGTCAACACCGCGGCGTAGACGCGATGCTTGTCGCTGGTCGGCCCGTTGGACACGTAGAAATAGAAGCGATGGTTCGTCGCCACTGCCGGATCGGCGACGACGCCGAGCAGGCCTTTCTCCGACGCGCTGTCGAGCGTGCCGCCGAACGGATAGGCCACGTTCACCAGCGTGCCGTCGGCCTGGCGAACGACGACTTCGCCGGTCTTGCGAGTGATGATCGCGCGCCCGTCGCCGCCGAACGCAATGTCGGTCGCGAGCGGCAGCCCGGTCGCCCAACCGGTGTCGACGTCGATCTTGCCGATCAGCGCCGGTGCGAGCGTGGCTTGGACCGACGCACTCAGCAGCAGCGTGGCCCACAGGCAGGCGCCGGTCAGCGCCGTCATCGACGTTCGAGCAGACATCCTGTCCTCCCGGCGGCGCCTGTCAGTGACTGGGGTGTCTACCTTACCTGCGAGGCGATGACATTTTGATGACAGCGTCGATGACTGCTAACGCACCAGGCCCCTGCCCGTGCCGACACCGACCGGGGTCGCGTAAGGGCCGGCACAGGTGTTCTGCGCCGACGTGCCCGGTCGCACATGCGACAGCGGGTTCACCGGTGCGGCCGGGTTCGGCGGAAACGTCGGCGTGCCACGTGCAGCGTAGCCGCTGTCGCCGAACGGCTGCTTCGTGATGGCGAGCGCATCGATGGCACCGACATTGGCCGGCGTCGACATCAGCGTGACCAGCGACGACCAGATCGCGTTGGCTCGGCTGAAGTCGACCGGATTCGGCACGTTGACCAGGTCGTTGACGTTGTTGCGGCGGACCGCGACGAGTTCGGCGAAATTCCCGTAGTTGCCCTCGATCAGGTTCGACAGCGTCGGGGCCACGCCGTCTATCTTCAGAAAGCGATAGCTCGCGCTGAGATCGGCGTTCTTCTCCGTGCTCTGATAGCCGACGGCCCAGATGTTCGAAGTCGCATGCGCATTGAGACACGCGTCGACGCCGCTCGCGCTTTCGCTGCTGTTCACGGCGCACAGCGCCGACCCCGTGCAGGTGCCGGCCGGCATGTTGACCGCACCCGACCCGCAGCCCGTGCTGAGGAAATGCATGCTGGTCACCGCGTGCGCGCCGGAGCCCGCGTTGCGGCGGCAGAGGTTGATCGCGCCGCCGAGGCCCGCGTAGTCCTTGCCGGCCGTGCGCGAGGTCAGCGTATCAGCCGCATTCGGGCCCACCCAGACGTTGTTGCCGGTGCTCAGATCACGCGCGAGCAGCGAGCGCACCTCGTCGCGCGAGAGTATCGGCATGCAGGCCAGCGTATCGCCGACGGTGTGGCGAGGATGTACGGCATTCGCAGCAGGCGCCTCATAAGCGTCGCGAATGCCATTGGCGCCACTGATCGGAGACCCGGGATTGGCCGGGTTGTGGCGGGTCAAATCAACGCCGCCGACGGGATCGGGATTGCAGTCGCTGGTGGACGGGAATTTGGTCGCCTGCAGTGCGCGATAGAGATCGGTGGTGGCCACGAAGCCCAGCGCGAGACTCGCGATGGGTTGCACGGTCAGCGGGCTCACGTTCAGAAAGCTCGCGCCTGCGGGCGCGAGGGGCCCTTTCAGCGCGGCAGGCTCCACATCCGACAGACCGAAGTCAGGCGTCAGGTTCGCAAGCGCGGCAGCGGTCGTGCCGCAGTTGCTCCGCTCCGTGTAACTCCTGCCGCCGAGTGTCTTCGCGACGCTCGCGCCACAGCCCGCGAAGCCCGTGTTCAGAAACGGCTGCGGCGTCTTGCTGTCGACTCCGATCACACCTGCCGCCGAGCCACCTTCGTTCTTGCGGAACAGCACATTGAAGCCACCGACCTGACAGGCGATGTTGAAGTGCCGCGTGACGCCACCGTGTATCAGCAAATCGATAGGCTGACCCGCATCGCAGATGTCGCGGATCAGGATGTCCCGCAAGGCACCGGACGGCGAAGACGCGCCGGCAATGACGACGCTGTAGGTCGCGCTCACCGTGCCGGGATCGAAGGCGTGCGCCTGGGTCATCAGCAGCGCTGAGGCGAGGCTCGCCAGCGTGGAAACTGTCTTCATCTTTTGGCTCCCGTTATCGGGTGTGCCGTGGCAGCGCGCGGCCGAACCGCGTCACGCGCTGCCAGCAGCGTGTCGGACTCAGCGGCGGCGCCGCGCCGCGCCCGCGAGTGCCAGCAGGCCGGAACCCATCAGCCAGGCTGCGGCGGGCACCGGGATCGGCGTCACCGCCGACGTGAAGCTCAGCGTGCCGTTGGCGTCGAGCCGGAAAGTCCCCAGTTGTTCGGCCAGCACCGGCAACAGGTTCGACCCCGGCAACTGCGGGTCCTCGAGCAGCGGCGCATCGACCGGGCGCGACGGATCCTTGCGCAGGTAGTAGAAGGCCAGCGCGACATCGAGGCCGTCGGCGGTGGCGTCCTGCTTGGCAATCACGAAATCGTGATCGCCGGTCGGCGACACGAAGAAGTGATCCTGGCCGTCGGTGGCGGTGAGCACACCGTTCTCAGCGATGCCGGCAAGCTTGTTCGCCTGCAGCCACAGCGCATTGGACTCGACCTGGAAGTTGAGATCGCCACCGAGGGCTTCCTGGAGCGGACCGTCGACCGTCATCGCAAAGCCGAAATCGGTCGCGGTGTCCGGTGCGAAGATGTCGCCACCGGTGGTGCCGACGTTCGAGATGCCGAACACCTGCCACTTCGCGTTCGCGGCGCGTTCGGGCGTCAGGAAGGCGCTGACTTCACTGTTCGTGATGCTGAACGACTGGCCGGCAGCCGCGAGCTGACGGATGTCGCGTACCTGCAGGTCGTCGTTCACCGTGTTGAGCGTCGCCGACAGGTCCCAGAGCAGGGATTCGCTGCCGGAAATCAGCGCGAGCACCAGATCGCCGCTGCCATTGCCGGTGTGGACGGCGCCAACGGCGTCGTCGAAAGAAAGTGCGTGTGCATTGACGCTGAACGCTGTCAGCAGCGCCGCACCGATGAGTGTCGAAGATCGGGTCATGCCGTCCTCCTCCGTCGTTGTTGTCGTGATATCCCTGAAGCAGGCCCCGGTGTGCCTGTCGAGACCGGGGCGTGCGGCGCGCGCTTGCGGATGCCGGCCCCGCGGAGCCGGGGCTTCATTTCACCGGCCCAGCGCCTGCTGCGCTGTCCGGCGCCGCTTCAGGGCCAGCAGTCCGAGACCGGACAGCATCAGCGGCAGTGCGGCTGGCACCGGCACCGGCGCCGGCGCGAAACCCGACAGGTTGGCCATGTACGGCAGCTGGTCTTCCTCGCCGCCCTGGAACAGGCCAACCGCGTTGTCGCGCAGCACGAAGTTCGGCGCGTTGGTCTTGATCAGGTACCACGCCGTGACGGGGTTCAGCTCTTCGACGTTGACGTCGGTGCCCAGCCCGATCACGTCCGCGTCCGGCAGATCCGGATCGTCGGTCGAGAGATGCGAGCCGGTGGAGCGCGCGGCGCTGAACATTCGCAGGTCATTGGCCGTCACCGCCAGCCATCCGAAGTCCGCGCCGAAGCCGGTGAAGCCACGCCGGTAGATGTCGTTGATTTCGCCCTCTTCCGCCGGGTCCATCACGATGCGGGAGCCGAACACCAGCATGCCGTCGGTCGAGTCGCGCAGCACGACGTCGAAGAACGTGCCGACTTCTTCGAGCTCACCGTCGTCCTCGTCGGGCAGCTCGAAGTCGGTCTGCCGCAGCGCGAGCACCGAGAAGTTGCTCGGCAATGCGAACGTGAGCCCGCCGTCGTCGGACGGCCCTTCGGGAATGTAGAACGGGTCGAACGCGGGGTTGGCATTGCCGAAGATGCGCACGCCATTGACGAATGCGGAAGCCGGGAGTGCGGCGGCCACGAGGCCGGCGCAGATCAGGGCACGGACAGCTTGCATGAAAGTTCTCCTCCGACGAGATGCGTTATTGGTATTGTCACGGTCGCCGGCGGATGCGCCGACGACGCGGGTGTTGCCTGACGATGCGAGTGGAGCGACGCACGAAGTCGTGCATTTGACGGCACTCTGCCGATGACGCTGAGGGCTCCGGTCGCTTCAGCGCGTTCAATGCCGTCGGCGGATTCTAAGGTGGTCATGACAGCTGTCCGTTAGGGAATTCTTCTCGACGCGGAGGCAGAGTTTTCCTCGCCCGCAAATGCGTCATGAACATCTCCCATGCCGAGCATTCACTCTTCCCGCCGCATGCGGGAATGATTCCTTGGCGCGACTCCGTACGGTTGATTAGTCTGCCGCAGGCGTCGCGTGCGCGTGTCCAGCGGGACACCACGTCGACGGCCTGTGCACCGTTCCACGTCGCGTCACGGATTCAATATCGATATGCCCCGTCGCCCGCCGCGCCATGCGCCAGGTTTCGCTGCGATGTCGCGCTGGTGCTGTGCGTGCACGCTGGCGTGGTGCCTGGCGCTCGACGTGGCCGCACAGGAAACCATCGTCATCGAAGAGAGTGCCGACGACGCGGTCACGACTGACGGATCCGGCGACGACGTCACGGCAGCCGACGAAGAGCTCGAAGTCACCGGCCAGCGGCTGCGACTGATCACGCCGCTGCCCGGCGTGGTGCTCGACGAGAGCCAGATGACGACGAACACACAGAGCGCGACGTCACAGCAGATTCGCGACTCGGGCGCCGTCAACACGACGCAGTTCCTCAATGAACAGCTGCAGTCGATCACGGTCGCCGACAACGCAGGCAATCCGTTCCAGCAGGACGTGGTCTTTCGCGGATTCTCGGCGTCGCCGCTGATCGCCACGCCGCAGGGCCTGTCGGTCTACCTCGATGGTGCGCGCGTCAACGAAGCCTTCGGCGACGTCGTGAACTGGGATCTGATCCCGCTGAACGCCATCGAGGGCCTTGCCCTGTTGCCGGGTTCGAATCCGCTGTTCGGCCTGAACACGCTCGGCGGCGCGCTGTCGCTGACCACCAAGTCCGGCTTCTGCGCGCCGGGCGTCGACGCCTCGATCCTCGGCGGCAGCTGGGGGCGGCACCAGTTGCAGTTCTCGGCCGGCGTCAACGACGGCCCGGTCGGTGCGCTGCTGGCATTCAACCGGCTGCGCGAGGACGGCTGGCGCGACAACTCGCCGTCCGAGCTGAACCAGGTGTTCGGCCGCGTCGATGTCGAAACCGGCATTGGGACTCTCACCGCGTCGCTGCTGCACGTGGACAATTCGCTGGCCGGCAACGGACAGGTGCCCTATGAAGACGTCCGGCAGCGCCCCGAACAGATCTACACCGCACCCGACGCTGTCGAGAACACGCTGACCCACGGCTGGCTGACGACGCGCTTCGATGTCACCGACACACTGTCGATCTCGGCGATGGCGTTCCTGCGCGAAGCTGCCCAGCGCTCCGTCAACGGCGACTTCTGGGACGGCTGGAACGCGGCGACCAGCGGCCGCGTCGATGCCTGCGATCCCGGCGGCGCGAATGGCATCGCTGACGGCGTGCGCGGCGACAATACGCTGGCGGACGGTGCGAACGCCGGCACTGGCCCCGGCATCCCGGGCTGCATTCCGAATGGCGTGCTCGGCCGCGGCGTCACCGATCAGTCGAGTCACGGTTACAGCCTGCAGCTGAACTGGTACACCGAGCGCCACCAGCTTGCGCTCGGCGGCACGTGGGATGCGAACCGGGTCGACTTCGAACAGAGCGAGCAACTCGGCGACATCGATGCGAAGCGCGCGATCGTGGTCGACCCGGATCGGCTGTTCCCGTTCGACCGGGACGACCTGGCCGCCTTCGAGGCGTTTCTGGATCTGCAGACCTTTCTCGATCAGAACTTTCCGAACGACCCCGTCACGCAGCAGTTGTTCATCGACGAAATCAAGCGGGACAATGGTGGCGTGCTGCCGGGCGCACCGGCCCAGCGCATCGGCGACATCCTGGCCGCCACCGAAGTCCCGATACTGCGCAACCGGCTCGACGGCAGGAACTCGGCGTGGGCACTGTTCTTCTACGATGTGTTCTCGGTGCTGCCCAGCCTGAACCTCAGCCTCGGTGCGCGCTATGCCCGGACCCGCGTCTCGAACCGCGTGCGCGCCGACCGGCCCACCCCGCTGCACCAGTTCACGCCCGATCTGCTGTCGCGCCGCGAAGAGCGCTGCGGCGTCGAGGACGGTGACGAGAACGCGCGCTTCCAGTGCACCGCCGAGGCCTTCGAATACCAGTCGTTCACGCCGGCGCTGGGGCTGTCGTGGAGCCCGCGCGACACGTTGACGCTGTTCGCGAATTACAGCCGCGGAGCGCGCACGCCGTCGGCCATCGAACTCGCCTGCGCGCGCGACAAGGGCGTGGTCGATCCGGACATCTTTCAGGGCTGCACGATTCCGACCGCGCTGACCAACGACCCCTACTTGCCGCAGGTGAGGTCGACCAGCGTCGAGGTCGGCGGGCGCGGCGCCTGGCAGTCGCTGGTCGAATGGAACGTCGCGGCCTATCGCACCGATCTGGCGAACGACATCCTGTTCGTCTCGCTGGGCGTCGGCAATCGGGGCGTGTTCGACACGTTCGGTCGCACGCGCCGACAGGGCTTCGAACTGGGCTTCTCGGGCGACGCGTCGCGCACCCGCTGGTTCTTCAACTATGCCTACGTCGATGCCACGTTCGAAGATCCCGCAACGATCATCAACCTGTCGAACAGCAGCTCGCGCAAGATTCAGGGTGAACTGAACGAGTTCACGATCGAAGCCGGCGACACCATTCCGGGCGTACCCCAGCACTCGTTGCGCGCCGGTGTCACGCATGACCTGACGGATCGCCTGACCGTCGGCTTCACCGCCATTGCACAGGCCGCGTCCTATGTGCGGGGCAACGAGAACAACGAACACCGGCCGGGCGGCACCGATGCCGACGACAGTCCACGTCCGCGCAGCCGGCGTTACGTCGGCAACGGTGAGCTCGCGGGATTTGCCATTTTCAATCTCGATGCGAGCTTCGACATCACGGAGCGCTTCGCGACCTTCGTGCAGGTCGACAACCTCTTCGACAAGCGCTTCGCCACCGCCGGCGTGCTGGGTCTGAACTCGTTCACCGAGTCACGCTTCGGCATCCGTGACGAGTCCGGCTTCAACTACAACAGCAACGACTGGACGCACTCGCAGTTCGTCGGCCCCGGTGCGCCCCGCGCGGCATGGGTGGGCGTGCGCTATGCGTTCGACTGATCGCCGGCCGGCCGGACGGCGGGCGCAGCGATGCCGTGGTCATGATTCAGGACCATCGCCAAGCCCAGACCCGGAGAACTTCCGCTGGCGGACAGGAAGTGTTCCCGCCCTTCGCAATGCGCGTGCGACTGCGATGATCCCCGGGCCCCGCCTGTGATTAACTCGCGGCAACGCTGCCTCTTTCCACTCGACACAGGCGATCAATCATTCCATGCGTAGCTTCTCCATCCTGCTCACGCTGATGCTCGTGGCACCCGCTGCCAGCGCGCTCTATCAGCCCCTGCCGACGACCCCGCCGCTGCGCATCACCGGCTTCAATTCGGTCACCACCGATCTGATCTCGGGCTTGAAGATTCCGGACGGCCCGATCGTGAACCCGAGCGCCGGCGCGCTCGTGAAGTACGGGCCGCCATCGACCTACACACAGCTTGCCACGCGTTCGAACACCCTGACCGTCAGTGGCGCGACGGTCGGCACGCTGACCGACTTCGTGTTTCGCGACACGACCGACAACCGCCTCGTGTTCGGCCTGCGCGTGGTGTTGAACGCGACTGTGAACGGGGCACCGAACACGTTCGAAATCAACGATTTCTTTCGCAAGGGCAACGCCGGCTACTCGGCGCAGGCGGCGTGGTCGCGTGCCTCCGATCCCGATCTGCGCATGTATGCGGCCGTCCGCACGGCGGTGAAGTTCGGGACCGGCACCGAAACGTTCGATCCGGACGTCGTGAAGTTCCAGTCCGACATCAATACCAGCGAAGGCAATCCGCGCTCGGGCTATTTCTTCCTGAAGAGCAACGCGCCGAACTTCAAGACGCTGGCGAACGGCCTCAGCGTCTATCAGGGGGGCGAGGAAGGCCAGCCGCTGGTCGAACTGTTCATGCCGGGCTTCGTGCCGAGCGCCAATCCCGACAACGATGGCGACGGTTACGATTCGGGTGTCGATTGCGACGACAACAATCCGGCGATCAATCCCGGCGCGCCCGAAGTCTGCGGCGACGACATCGACAACAACTGTTCGGCTGGTGACAACGAGCCGGCCTTCTGCCCGGTGGCCGAGCAGGTGCCGTTCATCGGTCATGCGGGCATGGTGTTGCTGGGCATGGCGTTGTCCGCCCTCGGCGTTGCCCGCGCCCGCCGACGCGGATGAGCGCGTCGCGGACCGGGACCGCGATGGCGCGGGGTTGGGGGCACAGAGATGCCCATGTTGGGCTTCCTGCGTCAGCCCAACCTACGGGGTGAGCGGAAGGTCCGGCCCGGCGTCATGACGAGTGATCGATATTGGCGCCGAGCCGGTCAGAACGATTCCTTGAACGGCCTCAGATCGATCTCCTGCGCCCAGGCCGACTTCGGCTGGGCGTGCAACTGCCAGTAGGTCTCGGCGATCGCATCGGGGTCGAGCAGCCCACCCTCGCCCAGCCGTTCGACCATCGCCGGAAAGGCGGTGCGCAGTTTGTCGCCGTCGATGCCGCCGTCGATGACGACGTGCGCGACATGGATGCCGAGCGGCCCGTACTCGCGCGCCATGCTCTGGGCAATCGCGCGCAGGCCAGCCTTGGCGGCGGCGAACTGCGCGAAGCCCGGGCGGCCGCGCAGGCTCGCCGAGGCACCGGTGAACAGCACCGTGCCGCGCCCGAGCGGCACCAGCCGTCGCGCCGCTTCGCGGCCGACCAGGAAGCCCGCGTAACAGCCCGTGCGCCAGAAGTCCTCGAACTGCGCGGCACCGAGTTCTCGAAAATCAATCTTCTGGTTGTTGCCGGCATTGAACACCACGACCGCGGCCGGATCGCGGCCGGCGCCGGGCGCCATCGCGCAATCGAACAGCCGCAGCACCTGGTCTTCGCGCGTGGTATCGGTGACCACGGCCTGCGCGCTGCCGCCGCGCGCCACGAGATATGCCGCCACGGCCTCGATGCGTGTCGCCGTGCGCCCGGCGACCAGCACGTGGTAGCCCCCGGCAGCAAAACGTCGACAGATCGCCGCACCCAGCCCGCGCTCGGCGCCAACGCCGATCACGACCGCCGTCGGCATGTTCATGCTTGCACGCCGCGCGGGCGCGCGGTCTTGCCTGTCTCGAAGCTCATGACGCGTGTTCCTCTGACTGTGGCCCGCCGACGGCCGACCGGTGCAACGATTGTAGCCCGCCGCGCATCGACCTCACGGGCCGCGTGGCGGTGTGCTGACCTCGGGCGCGGGCGACGGCGCTGCCGCGGTCTGCGCAGTCAGCACGATGTCGCCGTACCAGGCGTGCGCGACGGCACCGGTGTTGTCCGTGTCGGTCGCGATGGCGATACCGACGATCGCCGGTGCCTCGTCACCGAACGCGGCGTGGAAGTCGGCGCGCAGATCGCGCACTTCCTCGACCCAGACCCCGGCCCGCGCGTTGCCACTCTCCACGACGATCATCCGCGCACGATCGGTATAAGCGTTCGGCCGCAGCGTGCCGACGGGCTGGCGGTTGTCCCAAACGTAGTTCAGTGCCGCTGTCGGGAGGGGTTCTCCATGCAGCGCTTCGGCAATGCGCAGACCCGCGCGCGTACCGAGCGACAGCTTCGAGCGCGGATAATCGAACAGCACGTAGACACGCGCGGCGTAGTCGTCGCCGTCCTTGCGCGTCAGATCGGCGTTCGGCACGACGGCGTCGATACGCCAGCGCCAGCGCAGCACGCCCGCCTCGCGCGGGTCGACGCGCAGTGCGTACACCAGGCCCGACATCGATGCTTTGGCGTCGGCTTGCAGCACCACGGTGCCGCCGTCTTCGATCAGCGTGTACACGGTGTCCGGCGCCTTGGGCGCCGGGCGCAGCGGCCGCCAGCCGGTGACGGCCGAGCCGGCGCGCATGCCCGAGAAGGCCGGCACGTCGCTGGCCAGTACCCGTGCGCCGGCACCGAGGCCGATGATGAGCAGCGCCAGCAGTATCGCGCCGTGCGTTCGCCGTTTGTCCGACATGGAGCCTCCAGACCGTTTCATTCGACACGCCCCACAGTGGCGGGTCCGCGTCATCATAACGTCCTCGTCGGGGGTGTCCCGGCTCGTGCACGGTGTCGGGCATTGCGGGGCGGTCACGCGGCCGCGGCGCTGGCGCGCGTTTCACGCGCCCGGATCGGGCACGAAGCCGCCGGGAAACGGCACCGGTTCGGCCAACAGCCCTCGCGTCGGCAGCGGCACGATGCCGCGCGCGATCAGGGCGTCGCGGCGGTCGTAGTGAATCGCGATCACTTCGTCGGGCTGCATCGACGCACGCCGGAATTCGGTGTGGGTGACCACCGAATGCAGGCGCTCGCCATGGCCGGTGCCCAGACGTTCGCGTTCGGCGAGCGCACTCGGAGACTTGGGTGCGGCCGGCGCTGCACGCTGCGCGCCGGCTTCGTCGCGCGCGCTGCCGGGCGCGTCCGATTCCGACTCGGCCAGCGGCCGCGGCGGTGTCCATTCGCGGAACACGGCGATGCCGATGACACCGACCTGATCGCCGCGCGCGGTGCGCGCCGCATAGCTGTCGGGCAGTTCAGTGAAGTAGAACGCTGCGGTCTGTGTCGTGCTCTTGCGCCAGCCACTGATGTCGTAGCGTTCATGCGCGGAGAACACGTAGCCGGACTGCGCCGGCGCGGCAGTCTCGCCGCTCAGCACGTTGACGCCATCGACCGCCACGACCGCGAGCAGTCGCGAGGCGGAGCGATTCGCGACGCGCACCGCGTAGCGGGCACCGGGTGTTCCCGCGACGTACAGCCGCCCGTCATGGCGATAGACCGGCAGCACGGTGCCGCTCGACGTGTCGACGATCTCGAGGTCGGCCAGCGCGCCGGCACGCACCGGCGCACTGCCCAACATCAACAACAGGGCGATGCACAGCGCACCGAGCGTCGGCAGGGCCACACGGGCGGAGCCCGATGACGGCCCCAGGGTCAAGCATGTCTTCATGTCGCAACTCCATGGTTGAGCCCGCGGAGTGGGCTCGATGGAGACTTGAACGGCCGGCGCGCGCGTTCGGGGTCAACGCGCGGGTGCAAAACTCAGCGGGGCGAGATCGGGCGGCAGCGGAAACTGCGGGTAGCGTTGTTGAAACGCTCGCACGAGGGCAGCAGCCTCGGCGCGTTCGCCGCGGGCGAGCACGGCCCGGATGGCCTCGAGAGCGGCCTCCGGCGTCGGCAGGGCCGGCACGGCCGGCGCCCGCAGGCGTGTGCCCTCAGGCAACGACATGGCATCGACCGCGTCATGGGCCTCGACTTCACTCGCGGCGGGCGCGGCAGGCGGCGCGGGCAAGGACATTGATTCGCGCGCTGGTTCGGCTCGCGACGCGCCCGCTGCGGCGTCCGTGGGCGGTGTCTCGTCCGCTTTCGACTCCGCCCGCAAGCGGGACGCAGCAGTCACGCGGCTCGCTGGCGTCGGGCTGTCGGGCACGCCGGCCGGCGCCATGTCAGCGGCGACCTGCCCTGCGGCTTCACCCGGCCCCTCGGCGTCGACGGTGTCTACCGCGCGGCCCACGACCGCGGCGTCCGGCGGTGGCAAGGAGGTGCTTCGCTGCTGCAGGCCCAGCCCGACGGCGATCACGAGCGTCGCGGCCAGCGCGAGCGGGACCGCGTAGCGCGGACGGCGTGGCGCCGGCTGCACTGCCGCGCGCGCGGCGGCGAGGATGTGGGCGTCGAGTGATGCTGGCGGCGCTTCACCGGGATCCGAGTCGACGGCCTCGCGCCAGGCGGCAGCAATCGCGGCCTCGTGATGGCGGCCCTCGTCATTGTTGCCGTCGCTGAAGCGGTCGTTGCGGTCGTTGCTCATGGCCGGCCGCCGAGGTCGCGTCTGAGTCTGGCGAACGCATACCGCAGGCGGCTCTTGGCCGTCTCTGCGTTGACGCCCGTCGCCTGTGCAATCTCGGCGAGCGCCAGTCCGCCTTCCTGCTGCAGCACGAAGGCTTCGCGCTGAGGGCCCGGCAAGGCCTCGACCGCGGCGACGACGCGCCGCACGAGTTGTTCGCGTTCGAGCAGTTGATCGGGTGGCGGCGTCGACGGATCGGCGATGTCGTGCAGACCTTCGCCTGCGTCGTCGTCGTCGACGGCCAGCCCGAGGCGCCCCGCCTCGCGCAGGCGGGCGGCGCGAAAATGGTCCATCACGCGGTTGTGCGCAATCGTGTAGAGCCAGGTGGTGAAGCGGGCGCTGCTGACATAGCGATCGCGGGCATTGATCACGCGCATCCACACATCCTGGTAGAGATCCTCGGCCAGCGCGCCATCGCGCAACTGCCGTTTCAGATAGCGGAATAGTGGCCCGCGATGCCGCGCATGTAAAACCTCGAAGGCAGCCGGATCGCCAGCCGCGTATGCGATCATCAGGCTTTCATCGCTCGCGTCCGTCACGGACTACTCCTGCAGCGGCGCCTGCGCCGCGACCCGCACATGCCGGCGCACGACCGCGCGGAAACGCAGGGTCAGCACGACTGCCGCGCAGCAGAGCGCACTGGCGAGGCCGGTCCAGATCCCCTGCGCGCCGTAGCCGAGCCGCACACCGAGCACGTAGGCGAGCGCGAAGCCGATCCCCCAGTAGATGGCGCCATTGATCAGCATCGGCACCCGCGTGTCCTTGAGCCCGCGCAGGGCGCCCGCCGCCGCGCTCTGCGTGCCATCACCGGCCTGCAGCACCGCGGAAATCGCGAGCAACGAGGTGGCGAGCGCGATCACGGCCGGATCGCTGGTGTACGCGCGCGCGATGTACGGGGCGACGAAATAGGTGATCAGCCCGATCGTCGTCGCGATGCTGCCGCACAGTGCCACGCCCGTAAAACCGATGCGCCGCGCCCGGGCCGGCAGTCCGCGCCCCATGTGCTGGCCGACGAGCACGGCGGTGGCGAACGCGAGACCCAGCGGCAGCATGAACACGAGCCCGGCGTAGTTCAGTGTGATCTGGTGGGCGGCCGCGTAGGTCTTGCCGAGCGTGCCCATCAGCAGCGCGAGCGTCGTGAACAGTCCGGCCTGGAGCATCAGCGACAGGCCGATGGGACCACCGAGCCCGATCAGCCGGCGCAAGGTCGGCCACTGCGGCCCCTCGAAGCGCGTCCACAGGGCGAAGGGCGCATAGCCGGGCGCGCGATGCACGTGGATCGCGATCATCGCGAACATCAGCCAATAGGTGATGCCGCTGCCGAGCCCGCCGCCAATCACGCTGAGTCGCGGGGCGCCGAACGCGCCGAAGATGAAGACGTAGCTGAGGCCGACATTGGCGAGCAGCGCGATGCCCATCACGACCATGATCGGCACCGTGCGGCCGATGCCCTCGTTCATCTGCCGCATCACGTGGTACAGATAGTACCCGGGCACGCCGAAGGACATCGCACGCAGATAGCCTTCGGCCAGCGTCACGACCTCGGCCTCGATCCCGAGCCGCAGGAGCAGCGGATCGACATTGTTCATCAGCACGATCACGACCACGGAAATCGCGAGCGCGAGCCATGCCGCCTGACGCGTGTCATGACCGATCTCGGTAAAGCGCTGCGCACCATAGTGCTGCGCGACGGTCGGACCGAGCGCCATGATGACGCCGAGTCCGGCGAGGAAAATACCGATCCACAGGCTCGAGCCGATCGACAGGGCCGCGAGCTGCGTCGCACCCAGCCGGCCCACCATCAGCGTGTCGGCGACATTGACACCGATGCTGAACAGATTGTTGAGAATCAACGGCCAGCCGACGATCGCGATGGCCCGCAGGTCGCGCATGACGGACGGCTGAGGGGGCGATATGAGCGGAGGTGAATTCACCGCCGCGTAGTGTACGGGAAGCCGCGGTGTCACGGGCCGTGCGCCCTGTTCCGAGGCGGGAGCACCCGTTTCGGTGCGCGACGGACCACGCGTGGCGAGTGCACACCGGGCCCCGGCCCATCGCCACGGTGCACGGCGCGCGCGCGAGGATGCGCGGCGTACCACCCGTCGGCCGGTGGAGGCCACGCTGCGCCACCGCTAAGCGGCTGAGACAGCGATGGAATCGTATCGCGCACCGCCACCGGCGCGGCGCCGTTCACGCCGGCGCGAACGGGCACGGGTGCCGCCACGGGCGCCGCTGGCACAGGGATTGCCCTGTCGTCCTGGTAGACCCAACGCCGGACCTGACCGCATGACGACCCGCACGGCACACGCCACAGCCCCGACGCCGCCAACCGCGGCGCCTGCGCGCAGCGCTGTGCCCGGGACCCCGTGGTTCGAGTTCAAACAGACCCTGCAACCGTGGACACGTGTCGTGCTCGGCATCGTCGGCGCGGCGCTGTTCCTCGGGGCCTGGCAGATCGCCGGCACCAGCGACGGCGTACCGCGCGCCCTGTTCCCGCCCCCGACCGACGTCGGTCGCGCGCTCTGGCGCCTGTTCGCCGAACAGCATTTCGCGGCCGATGTCTGGGCGAGCTTCGTGCGCATCATGCTGAGCTTCGGCCTCGCGGCCGTGATCGCGTTGCCGCTCGGCATGCTGATGGGCGCATTCGCCGGTGTGGCGGCAGTGCTGAACCCACTGCTCGCCGGCTTTCGCTACCTGCCGGCAACCGCCTTCATCCCGCTGTTCCTGATGTGGCTCGGCGCCGGCGAGGAACAGAAAATCGCGTTGCTGCTGGTGGGCGTGGTGTTCTTCCTGATCACCCTGTTGATGGACAACACGCTTGCCGTCCGGACCGAACTGATCGAAACCGCGCGCACGCTGGGCGCCAACCGGCGCCAGATCCTGTGGTCGATCGTGCTGCCGGCGAGCCTGCCGGCCTACCTCGACACCCTGCGCCAGATGCTCGCCGTAGGCTGGACCTATCTGGTCGTCGCCGAGATCGTCGCCACCACTGATGGCATCGGCGCGATGATGATGCGCGCGAAGCGCTTCGTGCACGTCGACGAGATCATGGCCGGCATCGTCATCATCGGCGTGCTCGGCGTCGCCTGCGACGGCGCCTTCCGCCTCGCGCGCCATGTCGCCTTTCCGTATCTCCGTTACCAGCGCTGATCAATGCCATGAACGAACCTGCTTCGCTCCACGCGCCGCGCCCCGCGGCCCTCGATACGCTGCTCGCGACCCTGCGCGCGACCGCCGGGGCTCCGCTGTCCGAGGCGCGCGCACTTCCTGCCGCGTGTTACACCGATCCGGATTTCCATACCCTCGAGCGCGATGCGCTGCTGGAGCGTGAATGGCTGCCGCTGGTACACGTGTCGCAGTTGCCGGGTGTCGGCGCCTATCTGTCGCTTGACCTCTTCGACGAACCGCTGCTCGTGGTGCGCGGCAAGGACGGGCAGGTGCGCGTGCTGTCGCGTGTGTGTCAGCACCGCGGCATGGACATGCTGCCGCCGGGCTATGCCGAGATGCCCTGCGCAGGCCATTTGCCGGCCATTCGCTGCCCCTATCACCTGTGGACCTACGATTTGAACGGCCAGCTGCTGGCCGCTCCTGAAATGCAGCACTCGGCCTGCCATGCGCGCGACGACGTGAAACTGCGGGAGTTCCGTAGCGAAGTCTTCGAGGGCTTCGTGTTCGTGACCCTGAATCCCGCCGCACGCCCGGTCGCCGAGCGGCTCGCCGGACTGCGGCAGGCTCATCTCGCCAAGTGGGATCTCGGCACGGCGAAGCTGGTGTGGGAACGGGAGTGGGACTGCGCCTTCAATTGGAAAGTGCTCGTCGAAAACTTCATGGAGCCCTATCACCACATGGGCGCACATCGGCAGACGCTGCAGCCGCTGATGCCGGCCCTCGGCTGCTGGACCGATCCAGCCGGTGACGACGACTATCTCGCCGTCCATCTGCCGCTGAACGCTCAGCTGCGCGACGAACTGCAGCGCACGGGCAAGCCCGTGCCCGGCTTCACGCCGTTTTCGAATCTCGCGCCCGTCGATCATCTCGAATGGTGGGTGTTCCTTGGCTATCCGCTGTTCCTGCTGTTCACCGCACCCGACCGGGCGTTCTGGTATCGCCTGATCCCGACCGGGCCTGACAGCTGCCGCCTGCTGACCACCCTGCTCGTCGCGCCTGATGCACCGGACGCGCCCGACTATGCGGGCTGGCTGGCCCAGGCCGAGCAGGAGGCGATCGCCTTTCACCTCGAAGACATGGCGGTGTGCACCGGCGTGCAGCGCGGCGTGAAGTCGCGTGCGTATGCCCAGGGCGCGCTGAGCCGCCTCGAGGAACCGATTCTGCGCGTGCAACGTTATCTCGCGCGCCAGCTGTGTGCCGTCGACTGATTCGATCAATCTTCTGGAGAATCTCCATGCCTGTTGCCCCTACGAGTAAACCTTCGCGCCTGCTGCGCGGCCTCGCCGCCGCGGCGCTCATCGCCCTCAGCGTGCCCTCGATCGCGGCGGAGAAGGTTCGCGTGTCGCTGTTCTCCTGGCCCGGCTACGGGTTCTGGTTCATCGCCAAAGAGAAGAACCTGGTGCCCGAGATCGACTGGGACATCCAGATCATCGAAGACCCCTACCAGAGCTTCGGCGCGATGGCGGCGGGCCAGCTCGACATCACGAGCAGCACCGTCGAATACGGCCCGATCGCGGCTGAAAAGAAGGTGCCGGTCAAGTTCGTGACGTACACGAACCCGTCGATCGGCACCGACAAGATCATCCTCGCACCCGACATCAAGGGCCCGGCCGATCTGAAGGGCAAGAAGGTCGCCGTGCTCGAAGGCGGGCTCACACAGATCTACATGGGCATCTGGCTCGAGAACAACGGTGTGAAGTTCGACGAGGTGCAATACGTCAACGTGATCATGGACGACGCGGTCGGCGCGATGGTCAGCGGGCAGGTCGCCGCCGGCGAACTGTGGGAACCGTTCGGCGGCAAGCTGCTCGAGAACCTGAAGGGTTCGCGCGTCGCCACGACTTCGGCCGAACCGTTCTGGAAGAGCAACGGCCTGCTGGCCGACGGCATGTACATGTCAGAGAGCTTCCTCAAGGACAAGCCTGCGCTTGCCGCGCAGGCGATGAAGGCCTACTTCCTGGCCGTCGACTACTGGAAAAAGCATCCGGCCGAGGGCAATGACATCATTGCGCAGGGGCTGAAGTTCGCGAAGTCGGACGTCGAACTCGTGATCGGCACCGACGGCAAGGCGACGGAAGGCGGGATCTGGGTGTTCGATCTCGACGAGTCGGCGCGCTTCATGCGCGTGCGCGACGGGGCGCCGCCGATCGGCAGCGCGAACGGCGTGCTCGACCACTGGGCGCTCACGAACGAGTGGTGGATCAAGTTCGGCCTGATGAAGGAAACGGTGCCGCCGGAAGCCGGCATCGACCTCGCGCCGCTGAAGGCGGCCGCCGCGGCGCTGCCGTGAGCGGCACGGGGCGCTGATGATGCTGCCACTCGAAGCCGCCGCCCTGGCCCGGGGTCGCCCTGTCGGCGACCCCGACTTCCTGCACTTCAGCCGCGTCTGCAAGGACTACCCGCTGCGCGGCGGACAGACGCTGCGCGCGATCGACGATGTCAGTTTCAGCGTCACAGAACGCGAAGTCTGCGTGTTGCTGGGCCCATCGGGTTGCGGCAAGTCGACGTTGCTGCGCATGGCGGCCGGCCTCGACCGGCCGAGCGTCGGCGAGATCGCGCTGGCCGGTGAACGGGTGACCGGGCCGAGCCGCGATCGCGGCATGGTGTTCCAGAGCTACACGTCGTTTCCGTGGCTCACGGTGCGCCAGAACGTGGAATTCGGCCTGCGCATGAACGGTGATTCGCTGGCGCTCAAAGAGGGCACGGCGGATTATTTCCTCGAGCGCGTCAAGCTCGAACCGTTCCAGGATGCCTATCCTGAACAGCTGTCCGGCGGCATGCGCCAACGCGTCGCGCTGGCGCGCGCGCTCGCGAACTATCCGAAACTGCTGCTGATGGATGAACCCTTCGGTGCGCTCGACGCCGAAACGCGCTGGCAGATGCAGGAGCTGCTGCTCGACGTCGTGTCGAAAGATGCGATGACGGTGCTGATCGTGACGCACGACATCGACGAGGCACTGTTTCTCGGCGATCGCATCGTGTTCCTGTCCCGTCACCCTGGTCGCGTGCGCGAAATCCTTCAGCCCCCGTTCAAGCAGGGTGGCCGCCTGACGACGAAAGAGGCACTGTACGACGCACCCGGCTATCACGACATCGAAAAGCACGTGATGCGGATGATGCGCGAGGAAGGCGCCGGCGCGCCGCACTGAGGGCGCGCGCTGGTACCGCACGCGCGGGAAAGTGCGATTGTCGGCGTTTTTTTGCCACCGGGAACACAGAGAACGCCGAGAGGGAAAGGTGACTAGTGGACGTAGTTCGCCCCCGCGCGCGACTCGGCGCCGGGTGGCGTGGGGGTCAATGCGCACGGTAAGCGAGCGCCGCAGACGGCGACCGCGGTCATTTCCCGCCAGCCGGTGAGCACTGCCGCAGTCCGCGCGACGCACCCGGCACGATCAGGCGTCCGCCCCGTCCCCGATTTTTGGCACCGCCGCGAGCAACTGCTGCGTGTAGGCATGGCACGGCGCGAACAGGACTTCTTCGACCGGCCCCTCTTCGACGATCACGCCCTGATGCATGACCGCGACACGGTGCGCAAGCTGGGCCACGACGCCGAGGTTGTGCGTGATGAACAGGTAGGCGAGCCCCAGTCGCTGCTGCAAATCGCGGAGCAGATCGAGAATCTGCGCCTGCACGGACACGTCGAGCGCACTGGTCGGCTCGTCGCACACGATCAGTCGGGGCTCGACGGCAAGCGCGCGGGCGATGCAGATGCGCTGACGTTGGCCACCGGAGAATTCATGCGGATAGCGTCGCGCGTGCGCGGCCTCGAGCCCGACCTGCGCGAGCAGTTCCGCCACGCGCGTCTCGCGTGCCGCGCGACTCGCGCCCAGGTGCTGCGCGAGCATCCCTTCCTGGATGATGTCGCCGACCAGCATGCGTGGATTCATGGCGGCGTAGGAATCCTGGAACACCACCTGCAGATGGCGGCGCCGCTGACGTAACGCGGCTGCACTCAGCGCCGCCAGGTCCTCGCCGCGAAAGCGCACGCTGCCGCCGGCGAGCGGCACCAGGCGCAGGATGCCGCGGCCCATCGTCGTCTTGCCCGATCCTGATTCGCCGACGACGGCGAGCGTCTCGCCGGCATCCAGCCGCAGACTCACGCCGTCGACCGCGCGCACGCTGTCGACGATCCGCCGCAGGACGCCACGCCGGATTGGAAACTCGACGCGCAGATTGTCGACTGCCAGCAGCGGCTCGGCCGCGGCCGGCGGGGCACTGACGACGCGCCGCTCGAGTTTGGGCAGCGCGGCGAACAGCGCACGCGAATACGGGTGCCGGGGCGCACGGTAGAACGCTTCACGCGCGGCGGTCTCGACGAGCCGGCCGGCCTGCAGCACCGCGACGCGATCGGCGACCTGCCAGGCCACGCCGAAATCATGCGTGATGAACAACATCGCCATGCCGCGCCGGCGCTGTTCGGCTTTCAACAGCGCCAGGATCTGCGCCTGCAGCGTGACATCGAGCGCTGTCGTCGGCTCGTCCGCGATCAGCAGCTCCGGCTCGCCCGCGAGGGCGATCGCGATCATCGCGCGTTGCTTCATGCCGCCCGAGAACTGGTGCGGATACTCGCGCGCGCGGCGCGCCGGATCGGGAATGCCGACGGCCCGCAGCGCCTCGACCGTGCGCTCCTGCCGTTCGGCGCCGCGCAGTCCCAGGTGCTGGTGCAGGACTTCGCCGATCTGATCGCCGATGCGCATCACCGGATTCAGCGCGACCTGCGGTTCCTGGAACACGAAACCGATGCGCCTGCCGCGCACCGCGCACATGCCGGCGGCCGGCAACGCGAACAGGTCGTCACCGCCGAGCATGACCCGACCGCCGGTAATTCGCGCGGCCGTCGGCAGCAGACGCGTCACCGCCAGTGCCGTCAGCGACTTGCCACTGCCCGACTCGCCGACGAGCACCAGCGTTTCGCCACGGGCTATCGTCAGCGTCAGATCGTCGATCGCGACCGTCGGCGCCTCGGGTGCGCCGAACTCGACGCGCAAGCCTGAAATCTCGAGCAGGGCCGGCGCAGCGGTCGGCGTGTCGGTCACTATCGGGGGCTTGTCCATCGTCAACTCTCCCGGGTCGCGGCCGGCAGGTCCCGGTCGGCCCCGAACTGGCGCAGGCGCGGGTCGAAGGCGTCACGCACTGCATCCGCAAACAGGTTCGCCGCCAGCACCAGCGCGAACATGAAACTCATCGCCGCCGCCAGTGACCACCACACGGCGGGCTCGCGCGCCAGTTCGAGCCGCGCCCCGTTGATCATGTTGCCCCAGCTGTCCATGCTCGGGTCGACGCCGATGTCGATGTAGGTCAGGGCCGCCTCCGCGAGCACGAGGCCGCTGAAGTCGAGCACCGTCGTGATCATGACGATGTGCATCACGTTCGGCAGCAGATGCCGCCGCAGGATGGTCGTCGAGCGCACACCGAGCGCCTGGGCCGCCACGACGAACTCGATTTCACGCAGCTTCAGGGCCTCGGCACGGAGCAGACGGCACAGGCTCGTCCAGCTCGTGATGCCGAGAATCGCGCACAGCGCGAGCAGGCGCAGATCTGCGCGCGCGGCCAGCATGTCGAAGTCGGCGGCGTGCCGCGTCATGTAGACGTCCAGCATCAGGGCCGCGGCGGCAATCAGCAGCACGCCCGGAATCGACGACAGCGTGGTGTAGAGATACTGCACCGCGTCGTCGATCGGGCCGCGAAAGTAGCCGGCGGCGATCCCGAGCGCGAGCGCGAACGGCAGGCTGATCAGCGTCGTCAGCAAGCCGATGAGAATGCCCGTGCGCACGCTCTTCAGTGCCTGGTAGAGCACGTCATTGCCGACCTTGTCGGTGCCGAACACGTGGTAATGAGGCGCCAGCGCCGCACAGATCCCGATGACGATCAGCAGTGCGGTCGAGACTCCCAGCAGGCTGCGCCACGGAAAGCCGGCGCGGCCCGCCAGCAGCAGGCGGGCGGCCGCGACCGGCGCACGGTTGCGCCGCCGGGCCACGGCGAGCACGCACAGCGTGCTCAATGCGAGCCCGCCCAGCAGCCCGCTCGCTGCACCGGCTGCGGCACGGCGCGCGACATCCGCGCCATGCTCGCGCCCGGGGTCAGCCAGGTGCGCGCCGCCATGCACGAGCCGCGGGTAGATGCGCGTGAGCTTGCCCGATTCGTCGACCACGCTTTCGCGGCTATAGGCGTACGCGGCCAGCGGCGCCGAATACGTCGTCTCGCTACCGGTACGCAGCGGGCGCAGCGCGATATCGAGCGCGCTCAGCACGTCACCGTCACCGCTGCCGGCACGCGACTCGAAGTGGATCGAATCGGCCACGGCGACCAGCATGAAAGCCCCCAGCACCACGGACGCGCCCACGGCGACCGGCCGTCGCCAGACCTCACGCCACGGTGCACGCAGATGCTCGTGCCGACGGGCCTGCAGGCAGTAGACGATGGCGACCGCGAGCAGCGCGAACAGGCAGGCATCGGTGGTCAGGAGCGTGAACTCGCCCATCGCGCTATTCCAGCCTGACGCGCGGGTCGGCGATGACGTAGGACAGATCCGTCAACAGCAGGCCGAGGATGTAGAGCAGCGACCCCAGGAACACCATCGTGCGCACGATCGCGAAATCCTGCGCCTGGATGGCGTCGATCGTGTAGCTGCCGAGCCCGGGAATCGCGAAGAACGCCTCGGTGATCAGCGCGCCGAGAAACAGTGACGGCAGCAGCACGACGACGCCGGTCAGAATTGGGATCAGCGCATTGCGCAGGACGTGCGCGAACATGACGCGCGCGTCGGACAGGCCCTTGGCGCGCGCCATGCGCACGTATTCGCGGCCCATCTCCTCGAGAAACACCGTGCGATACCAGCGCACGTTCGAGCCCAGCGAAATCAGCACGCCGACGAGCACCGGCAGCGCGAGGAACCGCACCGCCGCGAGTCCGCCGTCGTAGCCCGAGATCGGCACCAGTCGCCACAGCTTCGCGATCAGGTACTGACCGCCGATGATGTAGAACAGGCCCGAGATGGACATCATGGCGACGCAGATGACTGCACTCCAGGCATCGAAGCGACTGCCGCGAAGCCACGCGAGCAGCAGCGCCCAGGCCAGCGCGACGACGAGCTGCAGCATCAGCACGGGCACCGCAATGGCGAGGCTCGGCCCCATGCGCTGTTTCAGATCGGTGCCAATGTCGCGGCCACCGTCGGACTTGCCGAAATCGAAACTGAACAGCTGCAGGGTGCTGGTGAAGAACAGCGTGTCGGTCGCCCTGGCCACGCCGCCGGCATCGGCGTGCCAGAACAGCGGCCGGTCATAGCCGCGTTCCACCTTCCATTTCTCGATCGCCGCCTGCGTCACGCGCCGATCGCCCAACTGCATGCGCGCCATGTCATCGGGCGTGTTGACGACGAAGAACAGCAGGAACGTGATGAGGTTGACGCCGAGCAGAATCGGCAGCGCATAGAGCACGCGTCGGAGCAGGTAGGCGCTCATGCGGCCGGCAGCCGTCGACGCTGACGCAGCACGAGCCAGACACCGACGACCACTGAACCCAGCAGCGCAGCAGCTGTCGCCAGCGGCGCCAGCGCCGGCCGGTTCCACTCGCGGCGGCGCGCCGCGCGCTGTTGCGGGTCGAGGCGGCGGTACTTCAGCGTATTGCGCGCCATCATGTTGGCCTTGCCGTTGCGATACCACTGGTGGTGCAGCGAATACCCCTGCGGATGGATGCCCCACATCCACGGCGCGTCCTCGCGCACGATCTTCAGCATGCGATCGATCACGGCCTGGCGCTCGGGTCCGTTCGGCAGGCTGCGCATGCGCAGGTACTCGCGATCGAAAGCCTCGTTCGCGTAGTTCGACGCGTTCTCGCCCTGGTGCAGCACTTTGCCGTGCGGCCCGTAGAGCAGGAAGAAGAAGTTTTCGGGATCCGGATAGTCCGCATTCCAGCCCCAACCGAAAATCTGGGCGTCGCCCTTGCGCACCTTGTCCTGGAACCGGTTGTAGTCGGTGGTGCGCACCACGAGCTGGATGCCGAGTTTCGCGAACTGTTTGCGGTACCAGTTGAACTGCGCCTTGACGTCCGGCCCGGACGCATAGGCGTCGAAGTACAGCGTCAGCGGCTTGCCGGTGGCGGGGTGGCGACCGTCCGGATACCCGGCGGCTTTCATCAGTTCGCGCGCGTGCGCGAGTGGCTTGCGCACGGCGCGGTCGTGCTGCCAGTCGTAGACCACCGGATTGATGCCGGGCTCGCCGGGCTTGTGACCGAAGATCCCGGGCGGCAGCGGGCCCTGCGCCGGCACCCCGCGGCCGTTGGTGAAGATTGAGATCATCTCCTCGCTGTCGAAGGCGATCGAGATCGCCTGCCGCAGCTCACGCTGGCGCGTGTCGTACCCGCCGACCACGGGATCGAGCATGTTGAAGCCGATGTAGACGATCGTCGGTTGCGTCGCGACCGCGAGCCGGATGTCGCGTGCCTGCATCTCGGGGGTCAGCTCGGGCAGACCGTCGGGCGTGAAGCGGATGGCCTGGTCGAAGCCATCAGGGGCGATCGGCGAGATGTCGTAATAGCCCTGCAGGAATTTGCCCCATTCGGGGATGTCTTCCTTCTCGAGCATGAAGTGGATTTCGTCGATGAACGGCAGTGGCTGTCCGGCATCGGCGAGGAGCCCCGCGGCGAAGTCCGCGGGTTCGCCTTCGGCCGGATATCGCTCACCGCGAAAGTTCGGATTGCGCGCGAGCACCATGCGGCGGTTCGGGTTGTTCTCGCGCAGCAGGTAAGGGCCGGTGCCGACCGGATACCAGTCGAGCGTCAGATTGCGTTCCGCCATGCCAGGCTCGCTGTAGAAGCGCTCGGCCTCCCAGGGAATCGGTGCGAAGAACGGCATCGCAAGCCAGTAGACGAACTGCGGATAGCGTTCGGTCAGCGTGATTTCGAAGGTGTAGTCATCGATGACCCTGGCGCCGGCGAGCTCGACCTCGCGCAGGTCGAAAAACGGCGGCGCGGTCTGCACCTGCTCGCGCAGCGCGGCGGCCAGGTCATCGAGTCCCGCGATGTACTTGGCCATCAGGCTTGCGATCGGCGAATGCAGACGGGGATGGGCGAGGCGCTTGATCTGGTAGACGTAGTCGGCAGCCCGCAGTTCGCGTGTATCGACATGCGGGTAGTCGGCTGGCGCGCGCGCGTCCTCGAGGTGGACTGCGCCCGGACCGTGATAGCGATACCGTCCGTCGGGCAGTCGCGCAAAGGCCGGATGGGGCTGGAAGCGGATGCCCGGCGCAATCGAGATGCGGTAGACGGCGCGGGCAATGTCCGAGTCGGCGGCGTCGTCGGCAAGGGGACGCCCGGCGGCATCGAAATAGCGGGCGACCGGGACGGCAGTGGCCGTCAGCGGCACGAGCGCATAGGGCCGCTGCAGGAAATGGTACTGCACGAGGGGCTCGTAGATCTGACTCGTGAACAGCGCTTCGTTCTCGCTGTACGAGGACACCGGGTCCAGATGCTTCGGACGCTCCTGGAACGTGGTGTAGAGAATCGCCGCTTCGCGCTCGGTCGGCGGATACGGATTGTTCCAGGGCTCACCATCGCAGGCCGCGATGCCGGCGCAGGCGACGAACAACAGCGCCGCGCGCCGCGCCCGCGCAAGCATCGAACGGTGCCCGGTCGGTCTGTGCATCGGCTCCGAGGTCAGGGTTATAAAGACGGTGTCGACACTGTACACTTCCCCGCCATCACGGTGCCAATCAGCGGGCCGGGGGAGACAACATCATGGGAATTCTCGAGGGCAAAAAAGCCCTGATCGTTGGCGTGGCGAGCAACCGCTCCATCGCCTGGGGCATCGCGCAGGCCATGCGTCGTGAAGGCGCCGAGCTTGCATTCACCTATCAGAACGAGCGCCTGCGCTCGCGCGTCGAAGACTTTGCCGCCGAGTGTGGTTCCGAAATCACCCTGCCCTGCGAAGTGCAGAGTGACGAGGAAATCCAGGCACTGTTCGAGAAGCTCGACGACTACTGGGATCATCTCGACATCCTGGTGCATTCGGTCGCCTATGCGCCGCGTGAAGAACTGGCCGGCAGCTATCTGGATTCCGTGACTCGCGAAGGCTTTCGCATCGCGCACGATATCAGCTCCTACAGCTTCGCCGCGCTTGCGAATGCAGCACGTCCGCTGATGAAAGGCCGTCAGGCCGCAATGCTCACGCTGTCGTATCTGGGTGCCGAGCGGACGATGCCGAGCTACAACGTGATGGGGCTGGCGAAAGCGAGTCTCGAAGCGAATGTGCGCTACATGGCGGAAAGCATCGGTCCGGAAGGCATTCGCGTGAACGCGATATCCGCCGGGCCGATCAAGACGCTGGCCGCGTCGGGCGTCAAGGATCTGCGCAAGTTTCTCGACTATGTCGAACGGGCGGCGCCGTTGCGGCGCAATGTCACGATTGAGGAGGTCGGCAATGTCGCCGCCTTCCTCTGCTCCGATCTTGCTTCGGCGGTCACGGGTGAGGTCACCCACGTCGACTGCGGCTTCAACATCATGGGCGTCGCCGGACTCTGATCCGGCGCGACGGCGCGTCGCCCTTAGGGGCGTCGCGCCGTGACTTCTGCCCCGCTACAGCCGTTCCGGGAAGGTCTTCACCTTGCCGTCGGTGCGCAACTGCTCCATGAAGCCGCGCCAGGTCGCCGCCATGTACGCGCGTGACGCGTCACGCTGTATCTCTTCGACATTCTTGCCGGCCAGCGCCTCGGCGGTCGGCAACACGAGATTGCCCACTTTCGCTACGGCGTAACTGCCTGAGCCCAGCGGCACGCCGATCATCAGCGGTTCTCCACCCGGCGTCAGCGGCGCCTGGAACGCCGCGCGTGCGACTGCGCGATTCACTTCGCTGGTTTCGCGCGACACACCCTTCGCGTCGTGCCACTCGAGTTTCTCGGCGCTCATCACCGCCTCGACCGCTTCGCCCTTCTTGAGGCGTTCGAGCACGGCTTCGCCGCGCTTCTTCGCCTCGTCGCGTGCGCGCTGGTCGCGAACGCTGTCGATGACATCGCTCTTCACATCGGCAAAGGCCGGGATATTCGACGGTGCGTGTTCCGTGACGCGTACGGCGACGATGCGCGTGCTGTCGACTTCGACGGGCACGCTCGCCAGCCCCTCGGTCAGCACCTCCGGCTCCCACACCGCATTCGCGACATCCTTCGAGAACCGCTCTTCGATGTCGGCTCGCGTCAACGCCTCGGTCGTCTGCGGCTTCAGGTTCAGGGTGTCACCAGCCGCCTCCAGCGAATCGGGATGTTCGGTCACGGCATCGCTGAAGGCTTCCGCGCGCTCGAAGTACAGCGTCTCGGCCTGCGCCCGACGATAGGCATCTTCGACGCGCGCCCGCACCTCCGGGAACGGTGCCAGGCCACCGGGCTTGATTTCGCGCACGCGAATCAGGTGGTAGCCGAACTCGGTCTTCACCGGCTGGCTCAATTCACCGACCTTCATCGAGAACACGGCTTCTTCGAACGGTGGTGCCATCACGCCGCGCGGGAACAGACCCGTGTCACCGCCCTCGGCGCGCGAGCCGATGTCGTCCGAATTCTGTTTCGCGACGTCTTCGAAACTCATGCCGCCCTGAATCAGCGCGCGCAGGCTCTCCAGTTTCAGCTTCGCAGCGGCGTCTTCCGCCTCGCTCGCACCCTTCTTGACCTGCACGAGGATGTGATTGGCGCTGCGCTGTTCCTGCGTCGTGTACTCGTCCTTGGTGGCCTCGTAGTGCGCCTCGAGCAACTTGTCGTCGACGGTGATTTCGCTCTTGAGGCCGTCGAGAGTCAATTCCAGGTACTCGAGCGTGACCTTCTCCGGGATACGGAACCGCTCCAGGTTTTCTTTGTAGTACGCCTCGGCATCGGCATCGGTCACGGCGATGGACGCGGCTTCCGGCGGTTCGATCAGCGCATACCCGATATCACGCTTCTGCGCGAAAAGCTGCGCCAGTCGCTCGGCCTCGGGCTTCGTGGCAAACGCCGACAGCGCGACGCCGGCACGCAACTGCTGCACGGCGAGGTCGTTGCGGGCCTGTGATTCGAAACCTGTTTCCGTAAAGCCCAGCATGCTGACTGCCTGCTTGTAGCGTTCGACGGAGAACTTGCCGTCGACGGCGAAGGTCTCGGCATTGCGGATGAACGCGGCGACCTGCGGCGTCGAAATACGCAGACGGGAATCTTCGACGGCCTGCGTGAGCAGGCGCTCTTCAATCAGCATGTCGAGCGCGCGCTTCTTCGTGCTGTCCTCGGTCCAGATGCTGCTGTCGAACTGGTCGCCGAGTTCGGCCTGGGCGCGCTGGCGCAACCGCTGGAAGTTGTTCTGGTAGGCGGCGAGATCGATTTCCTCGCCGTTGACCTCGGCGACGACCACGGTGCGGGCGGCCCGCATGTACTCGTCGACGCCCCAGAGGAGGAAGGTGAGGCAGAGGAAGAGGATGATGATGACGGCCACCACCCCTTGAGCGCGCTCGCGGATGAATTGCAGCATCGGATCGGTCCCGGCTAAAGCCTGTGCTGGTGCCCGCGCGAGCGCAGTGTCACGCAGGCTCTGGCGCGACGGGCAACAGTGTCGGTGTAGGTCTGAAATAAACAGGGCGCCGCGTTTGCAGCGCGGCGCCCTGTTTGTCTGGTTTGGCGGAGTGGACGGGACTCGAACCCGCGACCCCCGGCGTGACAGGCCGGTATTCTAACCAACTGAACTACCACTCCAATGACCTTCTCTGGTGGGTGCTGAGGGGATCGAACCCACGACCTTCGCCGTGTAAAGGCGACGCTCTCCCGGCTGAGCTAAGCACCCATAGCACCCGAAGGGGGCGCTAATTTAACGCATCTTTGAGGCCTTTTCCAGGTTTGAAGACAGGAACATTTGCAGCCGCGATTTGCAGCGCTTCGCCGGTCTTCGGATTGCGACCTGTACGGGCCGGACGGGCCTTCGCAGCGAAGGTGCCAAAGCCGAGAATCGCGACCTGGTCACCCTTCTTCAATGCACCGGTGATGGCTTCGATAGCCGCGTCCACCGCGCGGGTGGCCGACATCTTGGAAATATCCGCCGCCTCGGCGACGGCATCGATCAGTTCAGTCTTGTTCATGCTCCCCCCTGCCAGTTCTTGTGAATGACGCCGCGATGCGGCGCCATCGCTGACGCCGTACCGGGCAAGTGGCCCTGCCAGGGCCGTAATCAATGTGCGCGGATTTGATCCTGATCGCCTGCTGCATCGTCCGCGCCGGGCGGCGTCGGCTCGTACGGCGACGTCAGCGGTTCGGGCATGCGTTGCAGGGCCAGCGTCAGCACTTCGTCAATCCAGCGCACCGGTTTGATGTCGAGCCCGGCCTTGATGTTGGCCGGGATCTCCTTCAACTCGCGTTCGTTCTCGCGCGGAATCGCCACGGTCTTGATGCCACCGCGCAAGGCGGCGAGCAGCTTTTCCTTCAGCCCCCCGATCGGCAGAACTTCACCGCGCAGTGTGATTTCGCCCGTCATCGCGACATCCGCCCGCACCGGAATACCCGTCAAGGCGGACACCAGCGCCGTGCACATGCCGACACCGGCGCTCGGGCCATCTTTTGGCGTCGCGCCTTCTGGCACGTGAAAGTGCACGTCGACTGCACGATAGAAGTCGGGCTTGATGCCGAGCGACAGGGCGCGACTGCGCACGACCGTCATCGCAGCCTTGATCGATTCCTGCATCACGTCGCCGAGGCGTCCCGTATAGGTTTCCTTGCCCTTGCCCGGCACGATAGCGGCTTCGATGGTCAGCAAATCGCCGCCGACCTCGGTCCACGCGAGGCCCGTGACCTGGCCAATGCGATCTTCCTCCTCGGCAAGACCGAAGCGGAATTTCTTGACCCCGAGGTACTTCTCCAGCGTTTTCGGCGTGATTGACGCGACTTTTTCGCTGGCCTTCTGCGACACCTGCTTGACGACCTTGCGGCAGACATTGGCGAGTTCACGTTCCAGGTTGCGCACGCCGGCTTCGCGCGTGTAGTAGCGAATCACATCACGCAGCGCCGCCTCGGTGAACTGGATCTCGCTGTCCTTCAGGCCATTGGCCTTCATCTGCTTCGGGATCAGGTATTTCTGCGCGATGTTCACCTTCTCGTCTTCGGTGTAACCGGCGAGCCGGATGACTTCCATGCGATCGAGCAACGGTGCCGGAATGTTAAGGCTGTTGGCGGTCGTCACGAACATCACGTCGGAGAGGTCGTAGTCGACTTCGAGGTAGTGATCGTTGAACGAGGAGTTCTGCTCCGGATCGAGCACCTCGAGCAGCGCCGCCGCCGGATCGCCGCGGAAATCCATTGCCATCTTGTCGACTTCGTCGAGCAGCACCAGCGGATTGCGGGTGCCGACCTTCGCCATGTTCTGCAGGATCTTGCCCGGCAGCGAACCGACGTAGGTGCGGCGATGGCCGCGGATCTCGGCTTCGTCGCGCACGCCGCCGAGCGACATGCGCACGAGCTTGCGGTTCGTCGCGCGCGCGATTGAACGGCCGAGCGAAGTCTTGCCGACGCCCGGAGGCCCCACGAGGCACAGAATCGGGCCCTTCATCTTCTTCACGCGCTGTTGCACGGCGAGATACTCGAGTATCCGTTCCTTGACCTTCTCGAGCCCGAAGTGATCCTCATCGAGGATCGCCTCGGCATGATTGATGTCGCTGCTGATCTTCGAACGTGCCTTCCACGGCACGTTCAGCATCCAGTCGATGTAGTTGCGAACAACCGTCGCTTCGGCCGACATCGGCGACATCATGCGGAGCTTCTTCAGCTCCGACTCGGCTTTCGCACGCGCTTCCTTGTGCATGCCGGAGCGTTTGATGCGCTTGGCGAGCTCGTCGAACTCGTTGACGCCGTCCTCGAGCTCACCGAGTTCGTTCTGAATGGCCTTCATCTGCTCATTCAGGTAGTACTCGCGCTGGCTCTTCTCCATCTGCTTCTTCACGCGGCCGCGCAGGCGCTTCTCGACCTGCAGCAGGTCGATTTCGGTTTCCATCAGCACGATCAGCTGATCGAGTCGTTCGCGCAGATCGACCATCTCGAGGATGCGCTGCTTGTCGGCCAGCTTGATCGACATGTGTGCCGCGATCGTGTCCGCCAGCCGCGAGGGGTCGTCGATGCTCGACAGCGAAGAAATGATCTCCGGTGGCACCTTCTTGTTGAGCTTCACGTACTGATCGAACTGGTTCAGCAGCGAGCGCGACAGCACTTCACCTTCGCGTGCGGGGATCGATTCCGGCTCGAGCGTCTCGATCTCGGCCGCGTACATGTGGCCGAGGTCTTCGAATTCGACGATGCGCGCGCGCTGCACGCCTTCGACGAGCACCTTGATCGTGCCGTCCGGCAGACGCAGCAGCTGCAGGATGTTCGACACCGTGCCGATCGGGTGGATGTCCTCCGGCGATGGATTGTCATCGGCCGCACTCTTCTGCGCGACCAGGAGGATCTGCTTGGTCTCGTCCATTGCGCGTTCGAGCGCCTTGATCGACTTGTCGCGCCCGACGAACAGCGGGATGACCATGTGCGGGTACACCACCACGTCACGCAAGGGCAGTACCGGCAGCATGTTGGATTGATCGCTCATGGTGAGGTGTCCTCAAGCAGACGGCCGGACGCGGCGCGGGACCGCGTGACAGGCTGGCCGCAAGTGAATTGAAGGGAGTCGGCGTCAGGCCGGCCGGGGTTACCGGCCGGTATGCAGGTTCGATTGCGTCGGGGCACCCGCGAGAGGCTGCTCAATCCGCAGCCACCTTCGGCATGTCGGCGCCTTCGTAGATGACCAGCGGCTTGGATTCGCCGTTGATCGCGGCTTCGTCGACGACGACCTTCGACACGTTCTTAAGCGACGGCAGGTCGTACATGGTGTCGAGAAGATTGCCCTCGAGTATCGAGCGCAGTCCGCGGGCGCCGGTCTTGCGTTCGACGGCCTTGCGGGCCACTGCGCGCAGGGCGTCTTCGCGGAATTCGAGCGCGCAGCCTTCCATCTCGAACAGCTTTCCGTACTGCTTGGTCAGCGCGTTGCGCGGCTCGGTCAGAATCTGGACGAGCTGCTCTTCGTGCAGTTCGTCGAGCACCGCGACGACCGGCAGGCGGCCGACGAACTCGGGAATCAGGCCGTACTTGATCAGGTCCTCCGGCTCGACCTGGTGCAGCATCTCGCCGGTCGTCTTGCGATCGTCCTTGCTCTTCACCTCGGCCGAGAAACCGATACCGCCCTTCTCGGAGCGATCGCGAATGATCTTGTCGAGGCCCGCAAAGGCGCCACCGCAGATGAACAGGATGTTCGACGTGTCGACCTGCAGGAATTCCTGCTGCGGATGTTTGCGGCCGCCCTGCGGCGGAACCGACGCAACCGTACCCTCGATGAGCTTCAGCAGGGCCTGCTGCACACCTTCGCCGGAAACGTCACGCGTGATGGACGGGTTGTCGCTCTTGCGCGAGATCTTGTCGATTTCGTCGATGTAGACGATGCCGGTCTGCGCCTTTTCGACGTCGTAGTCGCACTTCTGCAGCAGCTTCTGGATGATGTTCTCGACGTCTTCACCGACGTAGCCGGCTTCGGTCAGCGTCGTCGCATCGGCAATCGTGAAGGGCACGTTCAACAGGCGCGCAAGCGTCTCGGCCAGCAGCGTCTTGCCGCTGCCGGTCGGACCGATCAGCAGCACGTTGCTCTTCGCGAGTTCGACATCGCTCTGCTTGACGCGGGATTCGAGGCGCTTGTAGTGGTTGTACACCGCCACCGCGAGAATTTTCTTCGCGTGCGACTGCCCGATCACGTACTCGTCGAGAATGTTGCGGATTTCGTGCGGGATGGGCAGCTTGCTGCCGCCGGCCCCGGCCGATTTGTCCTGGATCTCTTCGCGAATGATGTCGTTGCAGAGTTCGACGCATTCGTCGCAGATGAACACGGACGGACCCGCGATCAGCTTGCGCACCTCATGCTGGCTCTTGCCGCAGAAGGAGCAGTAAAGCAACCGATCGCTATCGCCGCCCTTGGAGTTCTTGCCATCGCTCATCAGCGATTCCTCACCAATTACTCGGAGTCTGAGTAGTTTGAGACCCTGTGATACCGCAGCGGTTCAACGCGGGGTCTCGGCTGGTTTGACCGACTCACGGTGGCTCAGCACCGCGTCGATGAGACCGTAGCTCTGGGCGTCTTCGGCACTCATGAAATTGTCCCGGTCCGTATCCTGCGCGACCTTTTCGACCGACTGCCCGCTGTGCTTGGCCAGGATGCCGTTGAGCTTGTCGCGCGCCTTCAGGATCTCGCGCGCGTGGATGTCGATGTCCGTCGCCTGGCCCTGGAAGCCACCGAGCGGCTGATGGATCATCACCCGCGAGTGCGGCAGACAGTAGCGCTTGCCGGCAGCGCCGGCTGCCAGCAGCAGCGCACCCATGCTGGCCGCCTGGCCGATGCACAGGGTGCTGACCGCCGGCTTGATGAACTGCATGGTGTCGTAGATCGCCAGCCCCGCCGTCACCACCCCACCGGGAGAATTGATGTAGAGGTGGATGTCCTTGTCCGGATTTTCGGACTCGAGGAACAACAGCTGCGCGACGATGAGGTTGGCGACGTGATCGTCGACCGGCCCCACCAGAAAGATGACCCGCTCCTTCAGGAGACGCGAATAGATATCGTATGCGCGTTCCCCTCTGGCCGACTGTTCGACGACCATCGGGACCAGGTTAAGTGCCCGTATTTCTTGGGTTTTCATTTCAAAGGAACCGTATTACGACCGTGTTAGGCCTGCGCTCGATCCCGAGCCGCAGTCTGCCTTGGATTCATCAGATCGTCAAACGAGACCGCCTCTTCCGAGACGCTCGCCCTGGCGACGATCCAGCCTACCGCCTCTTCCTCCAGGCACATCGCCTCGATCTCCTGCAGGCGCCGGGGATCGGAGTAGTACCACTTCACCAGCTCTTCAGGCTGTTCATAGCCGGCGGCCATGCTTTCAACCATTGCCCGAACCTTGCCGGGCTGCGCACTCACGCCCGCGGTCTTGATGATTTCGGCCATCAGGAGCCCGAGCTTTACCCGATCCTGCGCCTGCGGCTCGAAAACTTCCGGCCCTGGCAGTTGCAGCTGCTCCGGGTCCATGCCGCGCATCATCAGGTTGCGCTTGCCTTCCATCGCCAGCCGCTGGGCTTCGTTCAGCACCAGGGCCCGCGGCAGCTCGACCGCATTCGCGGCCTTCAGTTCTTCCATCACATGCGAGGCGAAGCGGCGCTGGAGGGCGCGGTCACGCTCCCGGCGCATGTTGTCCTCGACTTCCTGACGGAAGGCTTCGAGGCCGCCGTCGGTGACGCCGAACTTCGCGAACAGCGCGTCATCGAGAGCCGGCAGCACTTTCGTCGCGACCTGCTTGACGGTGACATCGAACTCGACCGGCTTGCCGGCGAGGTCTTCACTCGGATAGTCGTCAGGGAAGCGCAGCGACAGGGTGCGCTGCTCACCGGTCGTCGCGCCGGCGAGGCCGGCTTCGAACCCTTCGATCATACGCCCGGCACCCAGAACCAGTTCAAAGTCCGTGGCGCTCCCGCGTTCGAAGTCGGCACCATCGAGCCGACCCTTGAAATCCATCGTCAACTGGTCGCCATCCGCGGCCGGCCGATCGACGCTTTCCCAGGTGGCGTGCTGGCCGCGCAGCACCTCGATCATCTTGTCGACATCGGCGGGGCCGATGTCGCAGACCGGCCGCTTGAGCGCGAGCTGCTCGACCGGCGCCAGCGTGATCTCGGGATAGACCTCGAAGGTCGCCGTGTACGACAGGCCGGCGCCCGGATCGGCGCTGACGGGGTCGAACACCGGTTCGCCGACCGGGCGCAGCTGGTTGGTCTGCAAGGCTTCCGAGAACGACGTGCGCAGCAGTTCGCCGAGCACTTCGTTGCGGATGCGGGGGCCGTACTGCCGTTCGATGACTTTGGCGGGCGCCTTGCCGGGCCGGAAGCCGTCGATGCGCGCGGAGCGGCCGACCTGCTGCAAACGTTCCTTGATTTTGTCAGCGACGAGCTGATCGGCCAGGGCGACCGTCATGCGCCGCTCGAGGACTCCGGAATTTTCTATTGATACCTGCATAGGGATATGGCTGTCTGTATTTAAGCTAGCGCGATGTATATTGCCTTGACGCCGAGGTGCCGGGGACGTCGCGATGGTGCGAAAGGAGAGACTCGAACTCTCACGGGTCACCCCACTGGTACCTAAAACCAGCGCGTCTACCAATTCCGCCACTTTCGCGAATGCTGCGGCCCGTCACCAGGCACCGGCGGTGGACGGCACCAGAACACGCAATGGCGCTGGCGGGGCCCGCTCAGCGCCCGTTCGACTCGGCAGTCCGGCAGTATATGCGGGGCACCGCACGCTGGATACCCCGCACCGGTGCGGCGAAGGCGCGATGCTATACTTTGCCCGACATTTCACGACCGCAAGGAGTTGCCAGCTCATGGGTGTGCGTCTGCCAGTCGTTCCCGTCGTCGTCATGGCGCTCGTCGCCGCCCTCCCCGCCCAGGCGGTCACCGTGGTGACCTGCAAGGACAAGGAAGGCAACCAGTACTTTGCCGATCGCTGTCCGCCCGAGGCGTCCAAGCTCGGCGAAAAGCAACTCCCCGGCGGCCCACGCAAATCTGCGGAGCAGGATCTGTCCGAGGTCGCCAAGACCCATCCGGTGGTGCTCTACAGCGTGGCGGACTGCGACGCCTGCGACCTCGTGCGACACCAGCTGACGAGCCGCGGCATTCCGTTCACCGAGAAGGATGTCAGCGAAAGCGCAGAAAACCAGACTGCACTGAAAGACGTGGCGAACGGCGGCACCACGGTGCCCACCGTTGCGATTGGCGCGAAGGCCTTCACCGGCTACAGCCGGGCAGCGCTGGAGATGGGCCTGAACGAGGCCGGCTATCCCGCCCGTGCCGACACCCCGGCCGCTGCCGCCGCGGCCGCGAACTGAGTTCCCGACCCAAGATGGATTCTCCCGAAGCGGCGGAAGCCGCGTTTTACGCCGCGTTCGCACAGACCGACGTCGACGCGATGAAAGACGTCTGGGCCGCGGATGCCGACTGCCTGTGCATCCATCCTGCCGGCCTGCCGATCAGTGGCTATGCGGCGATCATGTCGAGCTGGGCCGACATTCTCGGCGCCAGTCATGCGGTCGAACTGCTGTGTGAGCCCATCTCCCGTCAGCACGGGCCTGATTCGATGGTGTCGACGGTCTACGAGCACTTCAAGCCGCCGGGCGTGAACGCACCGCTCGCGCCCATCCTCGCGACCAATGTCTACCGGCTGCTCGACGGCCAGTGGAAACTCGTGCTGCATCATGCGAGCCCGGTGGTCACCCAGGTCCAGACGCTCCGCGAGTCGGCCTCGCAGACACGGCACTGAGGCCGCGACGGGGCCACCCCGGGTAACGCACGCGGCTGCGCGTGCCAGGCCTGCCCGGCGGGTGCGTGGGTGATCGAAGGAGGAGTGGTGGGCCGTGTAGGACTTGAACCTACAACCTACTGATTAAGAGTCAGCTGCTCTACCAATTGAGCTAACGGCCCGGCTATCGTGCGGCAGGAAGAATGGGGCGAGCGATGGGGATCGAACCCACGACACCAGGTGCCACAAACCTGTGCTCTACCAACTGAGCTACGCCCGCCATCGTTTCCTGCATTCTCGCGTGCCGACCACCACGGCCGGGGCCTGGCTGGTCAGGCCAGGCGGGCAATGGCGCGCCTGGCAGGATTCGAACCTGCTACCCTCGGCTTAGAAGGCCGATGCTCTATCCGAATGAGCTACAGGCGCTTGCAAGTCCATGACCCGGGGCTCCCTGCCGTGATTGGTCGGGGCAGAGGGATTTGAACCCCCGACCCCCTGCTCCCAAAGCAGGTGCGCTACCAGACTGCGCTATGCCCCGAAGTCGCGGCGAGACGGTCGAATCTTCGCGAGAGGCGGGATGATACGCACCGCCGTGTCGGGAATCAACGCGCCGGCCCGGCATCCGGCGCCGAACGTGGCTTGCGACGACCGGATTCGTCGCGCACCATGCCGCCTTTCACGGCACCCGGTGCCGCCCAGCCCCATTCCACCAGGACCGCAACAGAGGAAATCCCCATGGCCGGTACGCGCGTCACGCTCGAAACGAGCAAAGGCACCATCAACATCGAACTGTTCGACGACAAGGCGCCGGCCACCGTCGCGAACTTCGTGCAGTACGTCAACGACGGCTTCTACGACGGCACGATCTTTCATCGCGTGATCGACAACTTCATGATCCAGGGCGGCGGAATGACCGCCGACATGCGACAGAAGCCGACGCGTGAACCGGTGCAGAACGAAGCCAACAACGGCATGAAGAACACGCTCGGTACGCTTGCGATGGCGCGCACCAACGACCCGCATTCGGCGACGGCGCAGTTCTTCATCAACGTGAAGAACAATGACTTCCTCGATCATCGCAACCAGACCGCGCAGGGCTGGGGCTACTGCGTGTTCGGCGAAGTGACGGGCGGCATGGACACGGTCAACGCGATCAAGGGTGTCGCCACCCGCAACGCCGGTGGCATGCAGGACGTTCCGGCTGAAACCGTGGAGATCATCAGCGCCAAGGTCGGCTGAGCGCGGGGCTCCGATGCGTCTCGTTTTCGCGTCCGACACGCACCTGAGCGCGGAGCGCCCGCGCCAGAATGCGGAATTCGCCACGCTGCTCGCGCGCGTCAGGGAATGGCGCGCCGAACTCTACCTGCTCGGCGACATCGTCGAGTTCTGGCCTGGTGACGATGATGACGCCCCCCTGCATCGCGCGCTGGTGGCGCAGATCGCTGCGCTCACGGCGGCCGGCTGTCGCGTGCACGTGATGCGCGGCAATCGGGACTTCCTGCTCGGCGCAGCGTTCTGCCGCGAAACCGGCGCCGTGCTGCTCGACGACTATGCGACTATCGAGCTGGGCGGCGAGCGCATCCTGCTGACGCACGGCGACCTGCTGTGTACGCTGGACGTCAAATACCAGGAGTTCCGGCGCTTCGTGCGCAATGAGACGAACCAGCAGCAGTTCCTCGCCATGCCACTCGCGGAGCGGCGGCGCATCGCCGCGCAGACGCGCGAGGGAACGCAGAGTTCGATGGCGGAGAAAGCGGCCGACATCATGGATGTCGACGACGCAGAAGTGCAGCGCGTGATGCGCGAGCAGGCGGCATCGGTGCTGATCCACGGTCACACGCACCGCCCTGCCCTGCATCAGTTCGAACTCGGGGGACGACCGGCGCGCCGATACGTGCTCGGTGACTGGTACGACGCCGGCCAGGTACTGCTGTGGAACGGCGAGGAATTCAGGCTGCTGAGCGTGACCGAGGCCCTCGCGCTGCGCTAGCGCTCGCCCAGCGCCGTCTGCAGCGCGAAGCGGTAGCCCGCCCAGTCGAAACACGGACCCGGATCGGTACGGCGCGACGGCGCGATGTCGGCATGGCCGACGATGCGCTCGGGCGTCAGCGCCGGGCAGGCGCTCAGCAGTGCCGCGCTGAGCGGCACGAGCGCTGCGTACTGGGCCGCAGTGAAGGGGTCCTCGTCGCAGCCTTCGAGTTCGATGCCAATCGAGAAGTCGTTGCAGGCGCTGCGGCCCTGGAACGAAGACACACCGGCATGCCACGCCCGCTCCCGAATCGACACGTACTGCTGTGTGAGGCCATCACGCGCAATGACGAAATGCGCGGACACGCGCAGCCCGACCAGTTGTTCGAAATACGGATCGGCCGCGTGATCGAGC
>LNFM01001095.1_pt1 | contig 63254 bp, 59 predicted proteins | sample 596031 | NCBI WGS metagenome assembly LNFM01 (sample SAMN04254537, study PRJNA301005) | activated carbon metagenome | isolation source: dual media filters at the Ann Arbor, Michigan drinking water treatment plant | place: USA: Ann Arbor
GCTTCATCACCATCACCGGAACGCCCCCCTCGTCCACCCCCAGGACGTGCACCGGAACGATGTTCGGGTGCTCCAATCGCCCCGTGATCCGAGCCTCGCGCAACAGCGCTGCGCGCGCCTCGCGCTCGCCCGTCGCGACCTTGACCGCGACGCCGCGGCCGATCGAGCGCTGCTCGCCCGAGTAGACCTGGCCCATCCCTCCCTGGCCGAGCAGCGAGCGCACGAGCCACTCGGACTCGTTGGCAGCAGCGTTCACCGAGGCGTCCGTCGAACGGGTGGGATGCACAGCGACGAGCGGAAGCTCTTCGGTGCGCATCGGCGGCAGCGTCGTGTCGGCGGCAGGCTGCTCGACGAGCGTCCCGCGGAGGCTCTGGTCCGAGGCGATGGCTTCGCTGTCGCCAGCGCCGCGCGTCTTGGCGAGCGCGTGCTCGACGACGAGCCGAAGGTCCTCGGCGGTCTGTGGATGCGCAGGAGGCGTCTCTGCCATCGGCGCCAGGACGATACAGCGTCGTGGCGCCGACGGGCAGGACCGCTACTTCGCGGCTTCTGCGACGGCGCGCAGCGCGTCGACGGTGGTGAAGATCCCGATCACCTTGTCGTTTTCAGTGACGATCGCGCAGCCGAGGTGACGCTCGGCCATGGTGTTGGCGACCTCGGCGAGCGGCGTCTCGGCGTCGACCACGTACGGGTCGGCGGTCATCGCCTCATCGATGGTGAGCTGCGCAGGGTCGACCTCCTTCATCGTCTCGACGAAGTAGAGGTCGCGGTTGGAGACGACGCCGAGGAGCTTTCCGCCGTGGAGCACGGGCAAGTGACGGATGTTGTACTTGCGCATCATTTCGTGCGCTCGCTCGAGCGGCTGCTCTGCGGCGACGGTGTGCGGTGTACGGGTCATGTATCGCGCGACGCTCGCGCCCGAAATGCTGCTCATCGCTGTCTCACTTTGCTTCGACGGGAGGACGAATGATGAATACTGAGCACGGAGCGTGGTTCGCGACGCGCGCCGCGGTCGTGCCGAGCAAGCGATCGATCACGCCGTAACGGTGCGTGCCGACCACGAGGAGCCCCGCGTTCTTCTCCTTGCACATGTCGACGAGCACCTGCCACGGAACGCCCACGCGCGCCTCGACCGAGCCGATGAGGCTCTTGTCCGCGCTTTCGATCGTGCGCTCGACGTCGCGCTGCGCATGGTCCAAGAGCCGCGCAGGAAGCGCGTCGGGGTCCACCGAGAGCGCCTCGAGCGGCATCTCGACCGGCACCGGCACGGCGCGAACAACGTGCAGCTTTCCGTGGTAGCGCTTCGCAAATTCGAGCGCTTCTGCGAGGACGAACTTGGCGACTTCGCTTCGATCCAATCCAACGACGACGTCCATGTGACGACTCCTTCTCGAGGTGATTCCCTGCTCGTTTCGTGCCAACTTCGCGCACGCGGCGCGAGAACAATTCTCACTCGACGCCGAGCAAAGCATCGAGCGAGGCGACGAGCTCGTCGTACGCGACGGGCTTGGAGACGATCTTCACCGGAGGGTCGAGCGCGGGTTCTCGCGCGACGACCTCGGGGTAGCTCGTGACGAACACGATCAGGATTCCTGGCCACCGAGCGCGAGCCTTGCGCGCGAGGGCGAAGCCGTCTTCGTGCGGGAGCTTGTAATCCATCAGAATCGCGTCGGGCCGAAGCCCCTCGTCGATCCGCGCGATCGCCGCTCGCCCGTCACGCAGCCACTCGACGGAGAACCCGTCCTCCGAGAGCAGCTGTCGCATTCGACGCGCAGAAGGGACATCGTCTTCGACGAGCAGCAGCGTCGGCAGCGACCGTCCACGCCCGCCCCCGCCTCCATCAGCTGATTCATCATCCACGACATCACCCTGTCTTGTCCGACCCCTTGCCGCCAGCGGCGCGCTCCTTTGGCGCGCGACCATACTCGTGCAAGCGGTACTGAATGGTTCGAACGGACAAGTCCAGCATCTCTGCGGCCTTCGTGGTCGAGCCACCCACGGCGTCGAGCGTCGTGAGGATCGCGTATCGCTCGATCTCCGCCATGGTCGAGCCGGGGATCGCGATCCCCAGCCGCGAGGCTGGCGTGGGCTCGAGCGGCAGGTCTGGCGCGTCGATCATCGAGCCATCACAGAGCACCACCGAGCGCTCGACGGCGTTCTCGAGCTCGCGCACGTTGCCCGGCCATCGGTGACCGAGCAGCGTCGCGATCGCGGTGTCCGTAAACGCCTCGATGTTCTTCGCGTTCTCCTGCGCAAACCGGTGCAAGAAGTGATTGGCGAGGAGCATGATGTCGTTGCCCCTCGCGCGCAGCGGCGGGACCGTGATGTGCACGACGTTGAGGCGGTAGTAGAGGTCCTCTCGAAAGCGACCCTCGGCCACTTCTTTCGCGAGGTCTTTGTTGGTCGCCGCGATGAGCCTGACGTCCGTGCGGATCGTCTCGTTGCCGCCGACGCGCTCGAAGCTTCGCTCTTGCAGCACGCGAAGCAGCTTCACCTGAATCGACGCGGGGATCTCGCCCACCTCGTCGAGAAACAGCGTCCCGCCGTTGGCCTGCTCGAAGCGGCCCGGGCGCTTTCGATCCGCGCCGGTAAACGCGCCCTTCTCGTGGCCGAAGAGCTCGCTCTCGAGCACTCCCTCCGCGAGCGCCGCGCAGTGCAAGGTGATAAACGGCGCGCCGGTCCTCGGGCCCATCTGGTGAATCGCGCGCGCGAGCTCGCCCTTGCCCGTTCCGCTCTCGCCCGTGAGCAAGACCGTCGCCCGCGCCGAGGCCACCTGGCGCGCGAGCTTGTAGACCTTCTGCATCGCCGGCGACGCGCCGAGCAGACCGCCGACGCCGCCGACCTTGTCCTGCACCTGTCGACGGAGGTTCTCTGCTTCGTGCCGCAGCGAGCTGCGCTCGAGGCAGCGCTCGAGCGCCACGGAGAGCTCGTCGAAGTCCACGGGCTTGACCAGGTAGTGCTCGGCCCCCGCGCGCATCGCCGTGACCGCGCTCGACACGTCGCCAAACGCGGTGATGACGATGACGGGCATCGACGGGTGCTTCTCTCGCACCGCGCCGAGCAGCGCGATCCCGTCCATCTCGGGCATCTTCAGGTCCGTGACGATCACGTCGCAGGGACGCTCGGAGAGCAGCTCGAGCGCCTCCTTACCGTTGGCGGCGAGGGCGATGTCGTAGCCCTCCTGCGAGAGCAAGAGCTGCATGCCTTGCCGTGCGCTCGCCTCGTCGTCTACGACGAGGACTCGGGCCTTACGCGAAGTCGTCGATGCCATGGAATTCCTCTGAAGATGTCAGTGAGCGGCTCGAATCAATGAATCAGCCCCAGGTCGCTGGGAGCAGCACTCGAAACACCGTGCGACCCGCGGCGCTCTCGACCTCGATGGTCCCGCCGTGATCGCTGATGATTCGGTGAACGATCGCGAGTCCGAGCCCAGTTCCGTTGGGTTTGGTGGAGTAAAACGCGTCGAAGATCGGCGCCTCTGGCGAGGGCAGCCCGGGGCCGTCGTCCTCGACTTCGACGAGCGCGTGCCGCGGACGCCGCCGAGTGCGCAGCGTCACGGTCCCCTTCTTCGAAGAGACCGCCTCCGCGGCGTTGCGCAGGAGATTGAGCAACACTTGCTGCAGCTTGTCGGAGTCCGCGTTGATGCTGGGGTCCTCCGGCGCGAAGTCCTGCCGCACAGAAGCGCCCACAGCGCGAGCGTCGCCCTCGAAGATCGAGAGCGTCCGAACGCAGAGCGAGTTGAGGTTGATCGGCCGCAACGTCGGCGGCGAGGGCCTCGCAAACACCAGAAAGTCCCGGACGAGCGCGCTCAAGCGACGAATCTCGTCGCCGACCGCGCGCACCGCCTCTCGCTCGTTTTCTGGGGAGTCTCTTCGGGCGAGCGCTCGCTCGAGAAACGTCACGTGCAGCAGCGCGCCGTTGAGCGGGTTGCGGATCTCGTGCGCGAGCCCCGCGGCGAGGGTCCCGACGCCCGCGAGCCGCTCGGTGCGAATCTTTCGCTCGAGCTCGCTCTGCTCATCGGTCACGTCCTCGCCGGTCCCGAGCACGATCGCGCCGTCCGCGGAGGGAACGAAGCGCCACCGCACCAGCCTCGTGTGCCCGGCCCGCGTCTCGAGGGTCCCCGTCCACTCGACCCCGCCCTGATCGACGCGCGCGCGACCGACCGCCTCGCGAAGCTCGTCCCGTCCGGACGCGTGCGTGAAGCGCTCGACGAACAGCTCTCCCTCCAGCTGATCGCGCCCGAACCCCGTGACCGTCTCGCTCGCCTTGTTCGCAAACAAGACCACGCCGCCAGGATCGATGCCGACCATCACCTGCGCCACGCGCTCGAGCGCGTCGGCGCGCATGCGAACCTCTCGCTCGAACGCCTCGCGCATCTTCATCGATTCAGCGCTCTGGATGTGCTCGAGCCTCGCGACGAAGTCCTCGACGTACGTCTCGAGCATCATCGCCAGGTCGATGTCGATCGCCCGGGTGAGCGCAGATCGAATGTTCTCGGCGTTGGGGAGCGTTTCGGCGATGCGAGCGAGCGAGCCGTGCATGAGCGCCATCGCCGCGGGCACAAATCGCTGCGGCAGCCCGACGCGCACGTGCACCCGCCCGATGCGCGCCCGGTCTTCGCAGTACGTCTTGTCCCGCGGCGCCGTGAGCAGCGTCTCCATCCAACGCTGGAGCGTGCCCTTGAGGCGCACCACCTGCGTGTCGTCGCGCAAGACAGCGTGCGCGTCTTCGTGCTCGCGGACCCGCTCGTAGAACTCGTCCGTGATCTTGATGAAGTGAGGCCGCGCCACCAGGGCCAACGCCCTCAAATGCGCGAGGTCCGCGTCCGTCCAGCGCACATACCGCAGCAAGTCACGACATCGATCGTGGCTGTGGTCTTCGCAGTTGGTCTCCTCAGCGCGAACGTCTCTCACCAGTGCACTCGGGTCAGCCCGAGCAAAGCCTGGACCGCGATCGCCGTGCCGCAGGTCCGTCCACGCACCACGACAACCATCCGCCCGATTCGCAGACGCCGCGAGACCTGACGCAAGCCGCGCACCTCACATGCAAAATTTGCAGCTCGCGCAAGAGCTCCACCATCAGTGCTTCGGCACGAACGCTGCTTCGGGTCTCGCCCGCCATGACCAAGCCAATCCCAACGATCGACAAGTACATGACCACCTCGCCGATGACCGTCTCGCAAGACGACTCGCTGGCGCACGCTCAGAAGCTGATGAGCGACAACAAGTTTCGCCACCTCCCCGTGCTCGACGGAGAAAAGCTCGTCGGAATGATCAGCGATCGCGACGTCGCGCTCATCTCGTCGATCGCCGGCGCAGACCCGCACGTGCTCAAGGTCGTCGACGCGATGACGCCCAAGCCCTTCACGACCTCGCCCAAAACGCTGATCGATGAGGTCGTCTCGACGATGGCCGAGCACAAGATCGGCTCGGTCGTCGTGATGGACAACAACCACGTCGTCGGCATTTTTACAGCCGTCGACGCGCTCGGCGCCTTCGCGCACCTGCTGCAGACGCGCCTCGGAAAGTGACCGCTCACCGCCACTGCGCAGAGAGCGCCGTGACGAGCAGCGCGCCTCCGAGCGCGCCCCCGAGGCCCCCGAGCGCAACCGCGACCGGATCACCCTCGCGCGAATCGCGCAGCGAAGTCGCCAGCGAAAGCGGCGCAGCGCTGCCATAGTGCAGCGCCCAGCCGAGGCCAACGGAGAGCCCCAGCCCGAGCAGCGATCCGACGAGGACGTCCGTCGCATAGTGCTTGTCTGCCGCCATGCGCAGCGCAGCGCCGATGGAGGCGCCCATCGTCGAGAGACCGCACGTCATCGCGTCGAGCGCCGCGTTCGATGGCGCGAAACTCAGCGCCTGCACGCACGCCACCCCGGCCCCCGCGAAGCCGAGCGCCGCGTGCAGCGACGGAAAGCTCCCGTTGCGGTCCCATTCGCAGCCAGCTTCGTCTCCTCGGACGCAGCGCCGCGAGAGCCCGTCTCGCGTGGCAAAAGGGCGCTCTCTCGCGAACGCGTACTTCGCGGCGAAGCCGAGCGCCGCCGTCGCTCCGTAGGGAATCACCAGGGACAAAACCGACTCGCCCACCGCGAGTCCGGACGCGTTGCGCTCGCTCACAGCGCGCGTGGTGATCGCGATCGGAGCGGCCATCACCGCGCCGACGATCACCCAGCTCGCGCTGTCCGCCGCGCGACGGACCGCAGGCTCGCTCGCGCGCAAGAGCCGCGACGCGTCTGCGTCGAAGCCCGCCGGCCCGACCCACCGAGGCCGCGGCTGCGCGCCCACGGCCGGGGCAAAGAGCCCCGCCCCGACGAGCCCGACCGCGGCGATCGCAACGCGACACTGCCCTCGGATCACTGCGCGCCTTGCGCCGAAGGTGCAGCTCCTGCGCCTCCGGGCATCGCAGGCTCCGGCGGCAGCTCGCACTGTTGGCGCGCAAGGGTCTCGAGGTCGCGATCGACCCCGCGTCGAACGAGGAAGCGCGCCCTCGCCTGCAGCGAGTCACAGGCGTCGGACCAGCGCGCTCGAAGGCGCCGCATCGAGCCGACGAGGCCCGGCATCGCGGGGTTGCTCGCCGCGTCGCTCCGCGCGGAGACGGGACCGAACGTGTGATCGAAATCCGTGACCGCCGCGCGCGCGGCGCGGGCGCGGAGCAGGTGCGTTCGAAGTCGCTCGTCGCCCGTCCACGACTGCTCAGCAGGCGCGTCGACGAGCGCGCCCTGGCCCTCGATGACCGCGTACACGAGGGGGCCGCCCGCGGCGCTTCCGACCCGAACAAAGAGCCACGGAGCGTCGGAGCCTCCCGAGAGCAGAGACACCTCGTGCGCGCGCTCGACGGGCTGCGCGCTCGCGATCGGGACGGCCGACGTCGCGACGCTCGTCGAGCCTCCCTCGAAGCGCGCGAGCACGACCCGGTTGTGCGTCGGAGAGAGCGCCACGAGAGCGCGCTGCGTTGCGCGGCCGTGAGCGGCGTCGAGCGCGATGGGCGCGCGGAGCGCCTGCGTTCGATCGGGGATCGGCAGCGGCCCGACGCGCGAGGGCGAGGGCGCCGAGTCGTCGCCGCCGGCCGCAGCCGAGATGCCCGCCTCGCGCGGAACCGTGGGGCCCCGCGGGACGAGCACGCGCTGCGAGACGAGCTGCCCCTGGGCGTCGATCGCGCTCGTCGCGAGCGTCGCCGTATCCACCGCGTCGCGCGTCGCGTACACGAGTCGACCGTCGGCGAGCGCGAGGGCGTCTCTCGCGAGCAGAGGGCCCGCGCGAAGCGGCGCGAGGCTCCCGTCGGCGCGCAGCGTCGTCGTGTAGAGCGACAACGAGTCGCATGTGATGTTGGGCCCCTCGTGCTCGTGCAGCGGCCCCTGTCGAATCACGAAGCGCGGACGGGTCTCGATGGCGGCCGAAGGATCTTGCGCAGGCTGCGCGTGCCGCGGCTGCTCGGGCCGCTCGCGACAGTGCTCACCGCTCCACGCGAGCCGTGGCGGCAGCGCGCCCTCGTGCGGGATCCATCGGAGGGCGTCCCCTGTCTGGCCCGAGAAATCAGTCTCGATCGCCCGGCCGACGAGGGCGCCGTTGCCATCGAGGCGCGCGGCGCGGATCGTCCCTCGCACCTCGCCCTCCCGTGTGCGCGCGCCGGTCCACGCGAGGAGCCACCCTTGCTCGTCGCGCGCGACCGCGACGCGATACGCGCGCGCGTTTTCCGCGAACACCAACGTAGGACGACCGACAGGGGCTCCGTTGGCGGCGAGGCGCTGCGCCATGACGTCGCCCGCGGTGAGCCCCGGCGTCCCGAGGGGGTTGCTGAGCGAGTCCTGCATCGAGCGGACGCCGTCGCGGTGCCGCGCGGCCCTCACCCGCTCGCTCTCGTTGCGATGGGGCTTCGGAACGACCCACACAATCAACCCGCCGCTCGCATCCCAGGCGACCGCGACGGCGCTGGCCTGCGGAGCGATCATCCGATCGGCCTCGGCGCGCGCGAGGGCACCGTCCGCCTCGCGCCGGAGCATGGCGCACTCGAGGGCGCCGCGGTTGCGCGCCATTCCTGCGCGGACGAAACAGGCGAGCGCGCGATCGCCGACGCGCGCGAGGGCGTACGTTCGAACCTCGGCCACGGCGCTGTTGGGCATCACCCGCTGCGGCGCGCCGACAGGGCGGCGCAACACCTCGGTCGCGCTCTGCGCGACGACAGTGTGCGAGAGCGTCAGCGTCGAGAACGCGAGCGCAATCTGCGCGCCACGAGCAAGGGTCGTCATCGTCCGAGACTTCGAGCGCAGGACGGTAACACCCCGTCCGCTCGCGGGACCATTGCATAGCAAGCGTCCGGGCAAAGTCCCTGTGCTGAAAGCGCGCTCGCTCGTGATAGGGTCAGAAGTGACCGTGACGCGACCCAGCGTGCCGTGGCTCGAGACAAAACCTCCGTGGGAGGAGCCGGCCCCCGAGTCGCTCTGCGCAGAAGCAGGGCTCTCGCGGGATGGCGTGCCCGTGATTCGGCTGTTGTCCGTTCCGTCGAACATTCCAGAGCTGGTAGCGCTGCGCGCGGATCGGTTTGTTCCGTTGTTCGGAGAGGGGCCGACGAGGAGCGAGGCGGTGCGGGCGCTCGCCAACCTGGTGCTCGGCCTCGGAGAGCGCGCCGACGTCCGCGGCGCCGACCACGCCCTGGCCCTCTCGACGCACAGATCCATCGGCTCCAAGCCGCTCGAGATGCTCGCCCACGCCGTGCGCGACGGACAGGCCCCCGCGCTGTACGCAGAGATCGCCATCGCGTACTCGAGCCTGCTCGGCGCGAGCGACCTGCAGCGAGAGTCCATCGCGCGGCTCTTCGAAGCGAGCCCCGACACCTCGCACGAAGCCCGGCTCGCGATCACCGTCGGCGGAGGCGACTACAGCGCGTGGCGCGAGCACTACGAGTCGCTGCGCAGGCTCCCGGCGAGCCCCGCCACCCGCGTCGCGCGGCTGTGGTTCGAGTGGGTGCTCGCGCGAAGGTTCTCGGCGCTCGAACAGCTGCACGCGATCAGCTCGGACACAGAGCTCGATCCGGCCTCGGCCTGGCTCGCAGAGAGCGCGTTCTTCGTTCAAGGCGAAGATCAATCGAAAGAGCGACTCGTCTCGCAGGCAGAGCGGGTGATGGCCCCGGTCGCAAAGATGATCCCCAGAGTGATGACCGCGTGCGCGCGTGACCTGGTCGAGGGCGTCAGGACGCCGCTGTCGCTGCGATGGAAGCACCTGCGCGCGGGCGCCGCGAAGGACCACGCCGCCGCGGCGATCCGGCACTGGCTGGCAGCCGCCACGGCGCAGCTCGAAGACGACGAAGAGCACAGCGGCGAGGCGCTCAGCCCCGAGCCTTCACGCGCGGCGACCGAGGCGCGAACGGCGGCCGGAGAGTTCTTGCTCGATTGGTTCGTGGGCGATCGCGACGCGCGCGAGGACGTCGACGCGTACGCGCGCCGGATCGTGCGCGTCTATCACCGGCTGCGCGGGGCGCAGACCTTCGCGCGCGCGCTGCGAGAGCTCGCGCCAGCGTCGCCGAGCTCCGTCGAAGAGCAGCTCTTGTGGGGCAAAGGAGCGCAGGGCTGAGATGCGCCCCTCCTTCGGACCCATGCTCGGAACGCCCTTCGAGTACGGCGTCATCGCCCTCGAAGAAGCCCGCCTCACGTGGAACAAGGGAGCAGCCCCCGGCATCCTCTCTCGCGCCGCGCGCGCCTTCGACGACGCAGCGCGCGCCGGAGACGTGGGCGGAGAGGTCGGCGCCGCCGTCGCCCGAGCGCTCGCGGGAGACACCGAGGGCGCCACCCGACGCCTGCACGAGAGCATCGCGAGGCACCCCGCCGAGGCGGGGCCCTACGTCGCGCTCGGCGTGGTTCTTCTGCGCGAGAGCGACCCGCTCGCGCACGCGAACGAAGCGGCGTGGGCCCTTTGCGCTGCGCGAGACATCGCGCCGCACGTGAGCTTCATCGAGCGCGAGCTGGCCGCGGCCCTGTGCGCCTCGGGGCACTTCATGAGCGCGCTGCAGAGCGCGCGGGCGGCGTTGGCGCTGGACCCAGAGGACCTCGACGCGCGGCTGTGGACCGCCCTCTTGCGGCTGTACTTCGGCGGCGACTCTTCTGCGACGACCGCGCTCGTCGAGCTCGCCGAAGAAGCGGACAATCAACTGCGCGCGCCCATCTTCTGGTTGGGCGCGGCGGCGGGGCTCTACGCGCGATCGGACTTTCAAGAAGCGCGCATCGCGCTGCGCCGATCGATCGCGCCGATGAAGGTGGGCTACGAGCCCGAGCGCCCCTTCGTCGACGCGGCGCGCCGGTGGATGCGCGAGGTGCGCGGGTTCGGGCCCGGCGTCGCGATGGCGCCGGACCGTTGGCTGCGGGACGTCGGCGGAGCGCAGAGCGATTACGTGCGCACCCGCTCAGCGCTGACCGCGCTTCGCGACGCGTGCGCGAAGGACCCCGAGCGCGCCCTGGCCGAGGGCGTCTCGACGCTCGAGGTCGAAGCGGTCATCGGCGAGATGGAGGCGCGGACGCGGCGCGGGATGCTCGACTGGGCTGCGCGGCTCTTGTTGCGGGGCTTCGCAGAGGCGTTTCTGCCGCTGCGGCAATACCTCGAGCCGCCGCCGTACGAGGCGTTTGCGGCGATGGGCCTCGTGCTGCTCGACGGCTGAGGTCCCTTTGCCATTTGCCAACGCTGCGCTGCGGACACACAGCTCCGCGATCGGTCATGGACGCCAATTGGTTCATCGCGACGCCGATCGCGCCCGGTCGTTGGTTCGAGCGCGCGGCTTCGCCTCCCGCGGGGATCCGTCGATTTCACCCTGATGATCTTCACGCGACCGTCGCGTTCTTGGGCGCGGTCACCGAAGGTTCGGCGCGCGCGGCGTTCGAGGCGCTCGCGATCAAGCTCGAGCCGATCGACGTGACGTTGGGCTCGGTTGTTGCGATGGGAAACCCCAAGCGCTACTCGGCGCTCTCGGCGCTGATCGACGAGGGGCGCGACGCGCTCGAGTGGGCCATGGGCGAGTGCCGCGATCGTGCGTTTTCTGCAGCGGGAGCGAAGCCCGAGTCGCGCCCTCCCAAGGCGCACGTGACCGTGGCGCGCCCGAGCCGCGACGCCAGCGACCGGGTCCGTCGCGCGGGCCTCGAGTGGGCTTCGAAGCTCACGCTCTCGGGCGAACGCCTGCGGATCGACCGAGTGTCGCTGTACACATGGAGCGAGGAGCGAGGCGATCCATCGCGCCCACTTTTTCAAGAGACGGCGACGGTGAAGCTCGTCTCGCTGTGACGCGCGACTGCGACTGCGCGGCGAAGCTCGACGGGCTCAACGACAGTCGTATCGGCGAAACTCGACGCCTTGATCATTGCGCACCGCGTAGATGACGCCGCCCTCGTCGGGGACAGCAAACTCACGAAAGGCCTCGTCGGCGCTCGTGTTCGGCGGGAGCGTGGCCTGCCCCTTGATGCGTCCTGTCGTGCCATCGATGCACATCAAGAGGACCTGCTCACGCTCGGGAGCAGCGGCGTCGCCCGCGATCGGCGCTGTCGAAACGGCGGATCGAGCGACGCCGAGGGCGCCCAGGTAGAGGGTTCCGCGCGCGTCGGAGTCGAGCATCACGAGCGTGCGCGCGTTCATCGCGACGCGGAGCTCGCGCGTAAACATGTGCTCGCGAGACGGCCTCGCGACGGCGTTGATGTAGAGCCGCCCCGCTGCGGCGTCCGTGATCCCCGCGGTGATCCACGCGCGCCCGTCGCGCGTCGGCCTCCCAGGAACCTCTTCTCTCGGCTCGGCCGCCCGCCCGTTGGTGTCGCCCACGCGCACGAGGGGACCGTGCTCGCGCTCGACGAGCACTTGATCTCCGTCCACGAACACGCCCGTCACGTTGCCGGTGCGTTCGATGTGCTCGCCGGTGATCGAGAGGCTCGCTCGCTCGCGTCCGTCCTGACCGACGATCGCGATGCGACGGTCCGCGAGTCGGTCCATGAGCACGTACGAGCCGTCGCGCCCGAGCGCCACGTCTTGCGCGCCGAGGAGGCTCACGGGAGTGCTTCCGAGCAGACGCCCGTCCCTCGAGAAGCGCTGAATCCGTCGGTTGACCTGGTCGAGGACGTGAATCGTTCCGTCGGGGCCGAGGATGTGGCTCATGGGCGCCTCGGGGTTGGCCTCTTGAGGACGGCTGTGGCCGAGCTGATCGGGCCCGCTTCCCCAGCTCGCGCGCGCGATCACCTGGCCTTGCTCGCCGCGCGCCGCGTCCCCCGCAGCGTCGGAGTCCATCGCGAGGTTCTGCCTCGTTGGCTCGGGCAGACGAACCGGGTCCACCAGCGCCCCTCCGTCGCGCTGCGATGCGTCAGAGGACGTTTGATTCTGTGTGCTCGCCGCAGGCGGGCGCAACGAGAGCCACAACAGCCCTGCGACGAAGAGCGCCACGATTGCGAGCAGCGCGCTGCGAGTGGTCCTCGATGACATTCGCGATCCGTCTGTGATGTTCGCCACGGATGCGGACTCTCTCGCAACGGGCGAGATGTCTCACTCGCCTGATGGGAGGCAATCCTCACAAGGCGCTCATGTAGGCAGAACACAGACAGCCGCGACGGCTCTCGCTTCGATTCGCCGATCGGACCGCAATTTCACGGGCGAATCACGAAATATGCCCGCGCGTTCGGCGCGTGGGAGCCTGCTGTCTACGCCGGTATTCAGTGAGTACTGGCGTTGGCATCGCGCTTGTATTGGCTCTGCTCGTCCCCCACCGGAGAAGCATGACCATGAAGCTCGCGACCTCGACTCAGCGCACGATGCTCGTCCTTGTCAGCGCACTCGCCGCTGGAGCAGTCAACGGCTGTGCAGCGGACGAATTCGAGCTCGCGCCGGTCGAGGATCTGGAGATGGAGAGCGCCGCCGAGACGGGCGACGAGATCACCGCGCGCTACCCGGCCGGAACGACCGCTCGCACGACCGCCTCGCTCAACCTTCGCAGCGGTCCCAGCACCAGCAACCGCGTCATCCTCGTGATGCCTTCGGGCTCTCGCGTGACGTTGACCGACGGCGTGCCGCAGAGCGGCTGGTACCGCGTGGGTTTCAACGGTCACTCGGGCTGGGCCTTCGGCCAGTACCTCACCGTCTCCTCGAGCGGCGGCAGCGGCAGCGGCGGCACGAGCCCCGGTGGTGGGGGCGGTGGCGCGACGGGCGTCGACTTCGCAGGGCAGCTCGCTCGCGCGAGCTCGGGCGAGGGATTCAGCTACTGGTGGGGTCACGGTCGCTGGCTCGACAGCGGTCCTTCGTCGTCCACGCGCGGATCGTGCTCTGGATCCTGCCCCTCGTGCTCGCACGGCGGCTCGTACGGCGCGGACTGCTCGGGCTTCGTGGCGAAGGTGTGGCGCGTTCCGTCGAGCAACGCGCCGGTGAGCGTCGACTCGCACCCGTATCACACGGGCGCCTTCCGCAGCACGACGGGCGGCGGTCAGTGGTCGCAGGTCTCTCGCGGCAACGTCCGCGGCGGCGACGCGCTCGTGTACAACAACGGCCGCGCCGGACACATCGTCTGGGTGCGCGGCGGCGACGGGTGGGGCGCGATGGACCTCTACGAGGCGCGCGGCTGCAGCTACGGCATCGTCCGCAACACCCGCTCGCTCGGCGGCGACTACGTCGCGATCCGCCGCAACTAAACGAATCCGAGCAACCGGGGCGGGAGCTACAACGGGGGTGCAAGTGGGGTAGAGGGCACGCGTCGGCCGGGAGCCAAGGGTTGCGCGCCGCGACGGCCCCGTTGAATCCGCGCCGTCGCTTCGCTCACTGCCCGCTGTTGCCGCTGCGCTCCTGTTTGTCGTCGCTCGCTACTGCTGCCCGTTCTTCTTGGACTTCGCGAGCTTCGCGGCCACTTTGCGCGCGACCTCTTCGTCCGAGTCGTTGTCCGCGCTGTCCGGGCTGTCCGGGCTGTCCGCGTCGTCTGGGACCTTCACGCCCTTTTTGCTCTTGAGGCCCTGGCGAAAGCCGGTCTGCTCTTTGGGTCCGAAGACGTACGCCAGCGCGGCGGCGAGGAAGTAGAGCACCACGAGCGGGCAGGCGAGCATCACCTGCGAGTAGATGTCCGTCGTCGGCGTCAGGACCGCGGCGATCACGAAGGCGAGCACTGTGAAATACCGGCCAAACGAGAACAGCTGCTTGGCCGAGACGATCCCTGCGAGCGCGAGAAAGAAGATGAAGAGCGGGACCTCGAAGACGAACCCGAACGCCACGAGCATCTGCGTCGTGAAGCTCAGGTAGTCCTCCATCATGATGGTGGGCTCGATCTGCGCCGTGCTGCCGAGGAGGGTTCCCGAAAAGCCGAGGAACCACTGGTAGGCCATCGGAAACACCAGGTAGTAGCCGAACATCGCGCCGCCGATGAAGAACAGCGTCGAGAAGACCACGAACGGCAACACCAGCCGCTTCTCGCGCGCGTACAGCCCCGGCGCGACGAAGGACCAGAGCTGATAGAACATCACTGGCAGCGAAAACACGAGCCCGCCGACGATCGCGAGCTTGAGGTACGAGCTGAACGCGTCCGTCGGCGCCGCGAAGTGCAGCGTCGCGCCTCGAGGCCGGCCCGCCGCGTCGTACGCGCGCCAGAAGCCAGCGGGGCTCATGGTCCACGACAGCACGTCACGCGTCGTGCAGCTCGGGATCTTCGAGCACAGCGTCGCGATCTCGAACGGCCGAAGCATGAACCGCAGCAGGATCTCTTTGAAGTTCCACGTCACCACGACGCTGGCGATCAGCGCGAGCAGCGCTTTGAACACTCGAGAGCGAAGCTCCTCGATGTGCTCCATCAGCGTCATGCGCGAGTCATCGTTCTCTTCCGTCGTCATCGTCGCTGCGCTTCTTACGCTGGAGTGAGGCAAAAGGTTATTTGTCGCCGCTCGCGACGCTCTCGCCGTAGCTGTTGGCGCTCTGCTCGGGCAGCGCGCCGTAGTCATCGGGTCCGCCCTCGGGGTACTCCATCGTGAGCCCCTGCGCGGTGTCGTCGAGGTCGACGTCGCGCGCGCTCGACTCGGCTTCGCGGCGGACCTCCTCTTTCAAATCGTGCATCCCCTCACGCAGCGGGCGCACCACTTCGTCGACGACCTCGTCGTAGCCGACCTCTTTCTTCAGCTGCGTCACGGCGTTGCGAAACTGAGCGATCCCTCGACCGACGGTCTTCAGCGCCATCGGCAGCCGCTTGGGGCCGAGCACGATGAGCGCGACGACCGCGATGACGAAGATTTCGGTGGCTCCGATACCAAACATGCGATGCGTTCGATTGGCGTTCTACAACGCGCGCGGGTGATGAACAAACGGCGTCTCACGATCAACCGCCTCGCCTCGCGGCGTTCAGCGGAGGTCAGCCGCCGAACAGTCGTTTGGCCTTGCCGAGCAACGAGCGAAATTTCGACGGGTGCTTCGCGCTGAGCACCCTTCCCCACGCGCCGTCGAGCACGACGTGAAACTCCTCTGCGAGCCCCGGCACCGCTTCGCCGTCGTAGCGATAGCGCATCACCCAAAGCGGAACATACACGAGCGCGATCGAGCGCACGTCGGCCTCGGCTCGCGCGTAGATCGCGTTGCTCGGGCGCATCGACGATCGCACCTGGCTCACGCTCTCTTTCTCCGCTTGCTCCTTGGGCACGTCGGGCTCCGCGACCTGGCCGGTCAGCGTCGCGTGCGCGAGCGGAACGAGCTTGTCCTGCGGCGCAAACACGAACGGCGCCACGTCGTACGCGAAGAACCGCCGCGCGGCGGTGACCAGGACGACGTCGCGGTTGTCCGTCCCGCCCGTGGGGATGGGGATCGGGACGTGCCTGTTTCTCGCGGACGGAATGCTCACCGTCGAGATCCCGATGTGAAAGCCCTCGGCGTGCACGTTGGCCCGCCACACCGGGATGTGCACGAGCGTGGGCGTCTCGAAGAACGCTGCGGTCTCGAGGTCTGCGGGGCGCGCGATCTTGCCCTTCGTCTCGGCGTCGATCAGGCGCTTTGCAGCGTCAGCTTCGATCGAGAGCGGGATCGCGAAGCAGAGGTCCTTGTCGACCTGCACCGGCTTCTCGAGCCGGGTCACCAGCGGCGCAAACGGGGCGCGTGAAACCATCGCGCGAAAGGTACCCCTCCCTCGCCACGCGTGCAGCGCAAACAGCGTTCACTCGGGCGGAGTCCACCCCTCGAGCGCTCGCTCGACGTGCGAAACACGGTCTTGTCCCCAGAAGAGCGCGCCGTCGACGACGAACGTCGGCGCCCCGAACACCCCGCGTTCGGCCGCTTCTTTCGTTCGCTCGATGAGCGCTTGCTTGACCGCGGGGTCGTTTGCGCTCGAGACCAGCGCCGGATCCGCGCCAGCGTCGCGAAGGCAGCGCGCGAGGACGGCCCGGTCCGTCGGGTCTTCGTCCGTCGCCCACACCACGCGAAAGGTCTCGCGCACATACCTCGCGAGCACCTCGCGCGCCCGCGCTTCATCGGGGGACGAGGCGAGCTCGGAGGCGAGGGCCACGGCGATGCGCTGCGCGTCGAGGGTGCGAACGGGAAAGCGGGAGTTCCAGCGAAAATCCGCGCACCAACGGGCGGCCCAGCGCTCGAGGTCCTTCGACACGAACCGCTGCTTGTTCGGCGAGTACGTCGAAAACGGAACGAGCTCGCGCCCGTGCTCCTTGAAGAGCCCGCCGAGCAAGATCGGCCTGTGCACGAGCCTCGCCCCGAGCCGCTCGCACGCAGCGCGGACCCCGAGGTCTCCGAGGTACGCAAACGGCGAGGAAATATCATAGTAGATCTCGACGACCCTTCCCTCGGCGAGCCGCGTAGAGCGCCCCTGCCCCGGCTCTCTTCCGACGCCTCCGAGGTGCTCTTCGAGCATCACGAGGCGGTCTTGTCCGAAGAACATCTCGTCGCCGACGAAGATCGATGGCGCGCCGAAGGCCCCGCGCTCTGCGGCCTCGTCGGTGTTGGCACGCAGCGCCTGCTTCACGCTGTCGTCGACCCGCGCGAGCACAGAAGCTCCGTCGACGCCTGCTTCATCGAGCAGCGCGCGGAGCACCTCGGGGGAGCCGATGTCCCGATGCTCGACCCAATACGCGCGGTAGATCCGGTGAATCACCGCCGCGCGCCGCGAGTCCGCGACGAGGAGCGTCGCGCGCAGCGCGTCGACCGAGCGCGCGTACCCGTCGGGTCGAGGGACGCTCAGCGCGACGCCCCACAAATCTGCCCACCGACGCTGATCGGACACGAGCAGCTTCGCCTTTGCCGCGAGCATCGTCGCCGCGAGGTTGCTGTCGACGCCCTGCGAGCGAAAGAGCCCCCCGAGCAGCATGGGCCGCCACGAGAGCTCGCTCTTGGTCCGCGCGCAGAGGGCCTCGATCTGCGTCGACGCGAGGTACGCGTACGGGCACGTGTAGTCGAAGAAGAACTCTACCGTCGCCATTGGATTGTCCCGAGCGTGCCACACCGGCGAACGGCGTAGAAATCGAGGCGCTCGAGGGCCGCGCGGTTTACTCTCCGCTCGTGATCGGCGCGCTCCACATCGTCGCGAGCTTCGGCGCGGCGCTCTGCGCGGTGGTGGCCTGGTATTTCGCCGAGCGACCGCGAGACCCGCTCGTGCGGCGCGCGTGCGCAGCGCTCGCGCTCTGCGGCGTCGCGCTGGGCTGCGCGGCGTCGAGCGCGAGGCACGCGGCGCTCTCGCGACACTCATTGAGCGCGGCGGCGTTCTTCGAGCGACACGTGTGGGCGGGCGCGGCGAGCCTCGCGTTGTGCGTCGCGCTCGGGCTCTTGCGCGCAGACACCGCGCGGCGTCCCAAGCGCGCGCTCGCGGTGAGCGCTGCGGTGCTCGCGACCGTGGCCCTGTCGTGCGTCGCGCTCGTGCACGCCTATGCGCCGAGCGCCACGATCGAGTGACCGGCGGCGCGCGCGAAGCGCCTACCGCGGCTGCCGCCGCCGATAGACGGCGATGTCCCCTTCGCGCGCGATGAGCTCGACCCACCGCGCGTGCTCGTCGGCGTCGATGATCGGCACCCTCCCGTAGGTGAAGATCCAATCGAAGTGTTGCCAGACTTCTTCGCTCTTGTACCAATTGAAGCCGGCGCTCTCTGGCTGGTATGCCGGGATCACTCGTCCCGGGACGAGGTGACGAACCGGCTGCATTCTGCCCACTGGAGTCGTCGTATCGAACGCAGGAGTGTCGAGCCCGGTGAGAACCGCGAAGCCCGACTGAAACTGCTGATAGCTCATCGCAAAGAGCAGCGGGCTCCCCTTCTCGATGATGTACGCGCCCAGACGCAGCGGTCGCCCTTGCGCGTTGGTCTTGGGAAGGTGCGCGACCTGCGCGCTCAGCCTTTGCAACGGAGAAAGAGTGACGCGGCCGTGACGTTCGACCGCCAACATGATCGTCGTGTAGCGGGTCACCGAATACCCGAGGATCATCAGCGTCGCGCAGGTCGCGACGGCGCGCTGAATCCAGCGGGTCTCCGTGAAGTGCCAACGACGCGAGCAGATCACCATCGGCAACATCCAGTACGAGAAGTCGAGGTACCGCTCGGCGATGGACTGGCCACTCGCGTAGGCCGGAAACAATCCGAAGCAAGCGATCGAGTACAGAAGTGCGATCTCGAAGCTCGTGATCTTGGTCCTACGCCAGAGCGACGAGAACAGCGAAACGGCGAGGGTCAATTTCAAGAAATTCGCGAACCACTGCTCGTCTGGCCCGCGGACGAGGTTGAAGCTGAACTCCAGATAGTCCCTCCGGTACGACAGCTCGCGGACGAAGTTGATGTTCTTCCAGATGCCCGACATGGACGAGAGCGACTGAGAGCGGGCGTTCCAGTACAAGAGCAGCGCGGCGGACGGCGCGATCATGAGCAAGCCGCGAAGCCCCGTGACGAAGCTCGCGCGCGCCGCTTCCTTCACGGTCGCGGTCTGATTCCACGCGGTCATCAGGCGGTCCTTCATGGCCCGCAGCGTGAGCCCCCCGAGCAGCAGCGCCAACCAGGAGTAGCTCTGGCTGTGAGCCATGAAGCACAGCACGCACAGCAACGAGCACAGCCCGAGCGCGACGCGGGCGCGCTTCTCGCTGACCTTCGACCGGTATCCGAACGCCGTGTCGAACTCGCTGATCGCCAGCACCATGATCGACACGGATGACACCAACGGGAGATATCCCCAGGTCACCCACGACGTCGTGTACAGCATCGGAAAGGCGAAGATCGCGCCCCACACCGAACTTCGCTGACGCCGAAGCGCGTAGTAGCAGGCCAGGGGAAAGCCCAGATACGCCATGAGCAGCATCGCGATCACCACGCTGCGATGCGCGCCAAACAGCGGAACCATCTGCCCCGCGACGTGATAGACGAGCGAGTTTGGATCGGCCAACGACACGTGCCGATACAGCTGAGCCCGCGCAGGAAACTCTCCCGAGACGATCGACGAGTTGAACGTGTGGAAGTGATAGTCCTGCCCAGGGCCGATCCCCGCGCGCAGATGAATGATCACCGTGAACAGCGCGAACAACGCAAACACGGCCTGCTCGATCGAGAACGAGAACGGTCGGCGCGGCTTCGACGACAGCTCCGCGCTCACGGGTTCACCTGAATCTGCGAGAATCCCCCGCCGAGCCCGAGAAACGCGCGCACATGAATTCGCACCCGTGTCGCAGGAAACGGCGTCCGCGGCACCCAGTGAAACGAACTGCGAGCGTGAGCCGTCGCCGAGATGTCCTGCTCCTCGGTGTGGACGAGTCGATCGCCATCGAACACCTCGATCGCGATGCGGGCGGTGGCGTAGTTCGGCTCTTTTTGCACGTTCCACATGCGCATGCTTCGCAGCGTTCGCGAGGGAATCGTCAGCTCGATCCACCCGAGCGCGCCGTCTGGCAACACCCAGTTCGAATCCAGATCGCGATCCGTGACCGCCCAAGGCGGATACAAGATTCCCCACGACGCCGACGCGGTGGCGACCTCGCGCGGTCCGAAGAAGTACCAGCCCATCGCGAGCACAGACGCGACGACACACAGCGCCGCCAGCGTCCGATACGCTTGCAGAGCTCTGCGCTGCCACCACGGCAGCATGCTCAATCGCATGGGGCGGAGCGCGCGCTCGATCACAAACGCCGCCTTGCGCGGAGAGGCGAGCTTCTCGGCCCAGGCGTCGAGCGCGTCCCGTTGCCCCTCGGCGGTGATGTCTGCGCCTAGCCCGAGCTCTGCGAACGCTGGATCGCAGCGGGAGGCCAACGCGGGCCACTGCGTCTTCGCGGCGAGCAAGCTCGCGACCGCGCTCACGATCAGCTCCTTCGCAGGCTGCTCGAGACCGACCGCGCTGAGTCGCTCGATCGCTTGAAAGCGTGTGTACCAGTCGCGAAGGAGCCGAGAGAGCTTCTCAGGCTCCTCGGGAGCGGCGGTTGTATCCGAGACGCGAAGCCATGAAAGCAACGACGCGATCGTTCGCCTCGCGATGTTCGACGGCGTTCGAGGCGATGCTGCGCTCGATGAAGTCATACTCGACCCTCGTGTAAGCTAATGTGAGGGCCCAGACTGACACGGCCACGACGACCGCTTCAAGGGTCGCTCACGCTTTGGCCGCGGCGACGCTGGAATGCGCTTCGGCGCGTCGCCCGCGAGCGCGGGCGTCGCTCACACCCCGATGAACAACCGATGCGCGAAGTTGCGCTCGAGCTGCGCGCTGAAGATCTTCTGCGCGGCGGACTCGATGTCGTACTCGACGCGCTTGAACTCGAACACCTTCGTGCTCGTGTCGTACACGACGTAGCTCGCGCGGTTGTCGTAGTCCCTCGGCTGCCCCGTCGAGCCCACGGACACGATGTACTTGCGATCGGGGCGCAGCGTAAACTTGCGCGACGGAAGCTCGTCCACCTCGTCCTCGGTGAACTCGAACACCTTGCACAGGTGCGAGTGCCCGATCAGCGTGAGGTGCGACAGGTCATCGAAGTACGGCAGACACTCGCGCGCCTGCTCGGGCGCAAAGATGTAGTCGAACTCTTCGATCCGCACCGGCGAGCCGTGGCAGAGCGTCACGCCCGTGCCCTCGACGTCGTGCTTGTACGGCAGTGATTTGAGCCACTGCATGTTCTCGTGCGTCAGGGTCGAGGCGTGCAGATCGAGCGCCCTGCGCGCAGCCTCGTAGTAGTACGAGTAGTCCATGCGCCCCGCGACGGCCGCATCGTGGTTGCCCAGGATGGTGACCTTGGCCACGCGTCGCACGATGTCGGCGCACTCGTTGGGGGATGCGCCGTAGCCGACGACGTCCCCCAGGCAGTACTGCACGTCCAGTTTCTCACGACGAAGCGCCTCGACCACCGCCGAGAGCGCCTCGTAGTTCGCGTGAACGTCGCTGAAAACACCAATCCGCATCGCAGTATTCGAAGAGACCCTCGGAGAGATTCAGCCCAATCGCCGCCGCGTAGACGCGCGCCGCAATCCGCGGTCGAGTCGCGGTGGCCGTCTTGCGCAGCGGCCTCGTTCTGAGTCGTCGATGCTATCCGCGGGGACCGCGCGCTGTCTACAGCTACAGAAGCCCTCCCGGCCCGCGCACGCTCAGATTACCGCGAGGAACGCAGATGCCGCGCGCTCGCCCGGCGTCAGCCCTTTTCCTTCGCGAAGCGACTTGTCGTAGTCGCGGGCGTCATCGACGACGCCCACGCCCTGCGTCGCAGCCGCGGCGAGCGGGCCGTCGTCCGACGTTCGAATGCGCTCGACCTCTCGACCGCCACCGGCGCGAACCACGTGCGCGAGCACCCACGCGCAGCGCTCGACGGCCTCCCCCTCGAGCATCGACGGCGCGATCGCTCGAACCGCGCCCGTGCCAAACTCGCCCGCTGCCCAGCCAAAGAGCTGCGATTCGGTCGTTCCGACGGTCAGCGCGCGCTGCAACACGGGCATCAACCCGCGGCGCAGCTTGATCTTCGCGATCGCCACAGCGCCCGCCGCCGCGGCGACCGGACGCTTGGAGTTGGCCAGCTCGACCCACGCGTCACCGAGCTCGTCGCCCGCTGGGAGCATCGCCGCGAGCACTGGAGCGGCCTCCTTCGGCTCGAGCACCTTCAGCGCGCGCACCAGCGTTGGCCCGTGGGAGCGAGCGTCCTTCTTTGCGAGCCTCAAGGCCGCGGCGCCGCGGGCCCTCGGGTGCGCGCACCAGCGCGTGAGCTCGGCGGCGTCCATCACGGTCATCTCGGCGTCCGACGGAACGGGGCGAGGGTCTTCGACCTCGGGGCCGTCCATCGTCTCGGGGTCGTAGAGGCGCGCCATCGCGTCGATCGCGCTCGGCGGGACGGGGCTCACGCCGGACTTGTGCGCCCACGAAATCAAGTCACCCAGCAGCTCGTAGGCGCGGCGAGGGTCGAGGCCCACCGTCGTCGGGCCGTTGTCACAGGTGCGCGCGAACGCGACGAGCGCCTTTTGGGCGAGCGCCTTCTCGTCGGACGCGACCCCGAGCGCGAGGGCGCGCGAAAGCACCGCAGCGGACGGACGGACCCCCGCGCGAAGCATGGCGAAGAGCACGCGCTTCTCGCTCGCCTCGAGGCGCGCCGTCGGAACTCCCCGGGCGAACTGCCATTTCGCGCGCGCTTCGGGCGCTGCGACCTTGGCGATCGCGGCGATCGCTCGCTCGACGCCCTGGGAGGTCGAGATCTGCTGCTCGTCGAAGAGGGCGCGCTCTTCGTCGTCGGTCACGCCTGCGTCGAAGGCGACGCCCTCGCGCGCGAGGCGATCGGCCTCGACTCGGCGAGCGAGCGCGTCACCCGCGGATCGGCCAGAGAGCGCCTCGCCGACGGACCTCGCGTGCGCCTCGCCGCCGCGTGCAGAGACCGCGTGCCCGCCGAGCGAACGGCCGTCGCGCGAGACCACCTCGACGCGCACATGAAAATCCCTCGCCAGCGCGTCGATCACCGCGCGGTCCTCGGCGGCCGTCGCGTCGAGCGCGGCGCGACCGAAGCGCGTCGCGCTGTCGTTGGAGAGGACCGAGAGCAACGCGAGCGGCAGCGTCGAATCCGGGTCTGCTTGCAACACAGGAACGGCCTCGTTCGCGGCCAGCGCCATCACGGTGTCGCCCGATCCTCGGAGCCACAGGCGGACCTCGCCGTCGACGACCGCGGCGCGACTGTCGCGCTCGCCGGTGAGCCACCCGACCTCGCGTCGCGCGTCAGCGGCGCTCGCAGTGGGCGTCGCCGCGAGCAGCTCGTCATCGGCCGGAGAGGTCTCGCCCTCGAGCGGATCGAGCTCGTCGACGGGCTCGGGCTCGTCGCCGTTGACCGGCTCGGGCTCGTCGCCGTTGACCGGCTCGATGGACTCGCCTGGGTCTTGCGAAGCGTCGGCGAGCGCTGCGGGCGCAGGCTCGATGGGCTCTTCGATGGGCGCTTCTTCGATCGCCTCGGCCTCTTCGACCGCAGCAGCTTCGTCTTCGATGGGCGCGGCCTCTTCGATCGCACCGTCGTCCGCGGACGCTTCGGGCTCGAAGGGCTCGGCCTCTTCGACGGACTCGGCCATGCCCGCGCTGAGCTTCGCGTTGGATGGCCGCTTCTGCAGCAGCTCGATCGGCTGGCTCGTCTCCTGCGGGCTCGTGCTCATCGAGCTTCGGACCGACGGGCGGGCGCTGGGGGCCCTCGACGCGAGCGCCGCACGATCAGCAGCGGATTTGCTGGCAAAATCGTCGCGATCAACGTCGAACCGGGCCCGCGCGGCGGTCAGCTCGTGCTCGCGCGCGGTGATCGCGACGTCTCGAACGGCGAGCTCTTCGGCGCGCGCGGTGAGCTCTTCGGCGCGCGCTTCGAGCTCGTCGAACCTCGCTTCTAGCTGCGCCCTGTCGGCCGCGAGCTGATCGATCTGCGTGCGCAGGTCGTCCTCGCGGCGAGTGATGTCCTCGGCGCGGGTGTGCAAGCGCTCTTCGCGCGAGACGATCTGCGCCTCGCGCGCGGCGAGCTTCTGCAGATCGGGCTCGCTGATGAAGCGCTCGAGCCCCTTGGGACCGACGGCGACGCGCGCGTCGCGCACGTACGAGGGCAGCGCGGCGCGCTCGTCGGCGAGCTTGCGCAACAGCTCGATCCGCAGGGAAATTTCCTCGTGCGCGCGCACCAGCGGGACGACCCACACGAACTTGCGCGAGACAGGATCGTGGTAGGCAAACGGCACTGCGAGGTCGAGCGAGTCGACGTGATGCAGCGTCCCGTTGCGCGCGGCCTCGGCCAGCACAGGATCCGTCGCGGCGTTGACCGCGACGACGAGCTCGACCTTGCGCGACGAGCCGTCGGGGTTGGTCACAAACGCGACGTCTCGCCGGGTCGCTGCGAATGCTCCGGCGTATACCGCCTCTTCACGTGGGCGCATGGATTCGACCGCAACGATACAAGAGCCGCGCCCGAGTACGAACTTCGCAGTAATGTCCCCGAAAGGTCATCCGCAGTGCTGGAATTTTCCTCAGATACCCCGCCGCCGGTGCGCGAGCTCGCCCTCGCCTGCGCCGCCTTTGTGCAAAAGGCTGTCGGCGTCGAGCTCGATCTCACGCCCGACACCCTCCCGCTCCTCGACCACTACCTCTCGCTCGCCCGCGACGGAAAAGGGGAAATCCACGCCCTCGTCGCCGCCGCCGCTGGCGCGTACTTCGGCGAGGTCGTGAGAAAACAATACCCGTGCCGATGGGCGATTCCGACCCGCGATCCGTCGGACGAAATCGACCACGACGCCTGGAGGCTCGAGTTCGAACAGGTGTTTCTCTACCTCTATCCCGTGGTGCTCGCAGGGGAAGCGCTCGAGCGCGGCGCTCGGGCGACGTCCGCCGCCGACACGAGCGCTCGCGACGCCGGCTTCTCGGTCCGCGAGCAAGATCGCCCAGCGCTCGTCGCGGCGCTCGAGGTCCTCGGCGCCGTCGACGAAGACGAGTACTACCTCCCCTCGACGCGCTTCGACGTCCTCGCGTCGATCGCCGATCGATTGACCGCGCTGCGACAAAGGGAGCTTCGCGTCGAAGAGCTCCCGACGATCTCGCCCGACGTCTACGCGCGCGCCATCGCAGAGGACCCCAAGAGCGATCGGCCATCGTAGAGCACGGCCACCCATGCCCCCTCCTCTCGTCACGCGTCTCGCTCGCGGCGTCGCTAGCGTTCGAAGGCAAATCGACGAAGCGTCCCCGAGCGCCCAACTGATGGCGCTCGCGCTCGCGGTCCTCGCCGCGCTCACCTTCGCGATGCACGCGCGCGCGCCGTTCGGCCCCGGGCAGGACTATCACTACCACTTGATGGTGACCGCGATGAACGCGCGGCCCTCGAGCGACCCGCTGCGCGCGCTGTATCACGACCTGCCGTGGTTCGACGCCAACACGCTCGTCTACCGCGTCGCGTGGCCGCTCGTCGCGCTCTTCGGCCCGGTGCGCGGCTTTCAGTGCGCCATCGCCCTGCTGTACTACCTCGGCCTGCCCGCGGCGACATGGTACGCGCTGCGACGATCGGGCCGCGCTCGCTGGGCCGCGCCGCTCGCCTTCGTCTTCGTGTATGGCCGCATCTGGTCGAAGGACGGGTTCGTTCCGTTTCTCGTCGCCTCGACGTTCATGGTGCTCTCGCTCGCCGAATGGGACGCGATCCTCGCGCGACGCGACGTCGCCCCGCGCCCAGCGGTGATCCGCGCGGCGCTCTTCGCCGCCCTGCTCTTTCTCGCGCACGCTCACAGCTACGCTTGGACCCTCGCGGTCCTCGCGCTCGCGACGGTCCTCACGGCTGGGCGACTCGCGCTCGCGGCGCGGCGTTCGAGCGAGCCCGATCGCTTCGCCCCCGCGCTCGCCGTCTGCGCTCGCTCGCTCCTCGCCGCGCTTCCCTCGGCGCTGCTCGCGCTGCTGTGGGTGATTCGATTGCGATCCATCGCGACCACCGTCGCGCCAGCGGTCGAGCGGCAAACGCAGCGATCCCGGCCGTACCTCGACCAGCTCGTCCCGATGCTTCGGCTGCGATGGGACTCTCTGCACACGAACTTCGAGCACGCCGAGTCGGACACAGAGCGGCTCTTTCCCAAAGCGATCGCGCTGCTCGTCCTCGCGCTGCTGCTCTTTGCGCGGCGCGACAAGCACCGGTCGCGCACGTTCGAGCTCTTCTCGTTGGCCTCGGCGCTGACTGCGATCTTCGCGCCGTCCTTTGTGCACGGGCAATCCGTCGCGCCCAGGCACCTCGAGTTCTTCTTGTGGACCCTGCCGCTCGTCCTGTGGCCCGACCGCAGCCCACAAATTCAAACAGACTCCCACGCTCCACCATCGTTGCGCGCGACGCTCGGCGCCCGCGGCGCAGCGCTCTTTGTCGCCATCATGGCCTTGTGCGTCGCGCGCATGCTCTCTCTGCAGTCCGCGCTCGAGCGCATGAACCGCGAAGAACTCGCGCCGATGCTCGCCCTCGTCGAGCCCTGTCGCGCCGCCCGCGCCCGGCCGTACAGCGTGCTCGCGTACGTTCCCATGGAGCACAGCAGCCGCGCGGTGAAGAGCTGGAGCCTCCAACAAGCGCACGAGTCCTTCGCCGCCCTCTGCGGCATCGAGACGCCCGTCTACGACACACGAACCAGCCCCCATCACCTGTTGCCCCTTCGCTACCGCGTGGCCCCGCCAGGACCGCCCACCCTCTTCGAGCGCAGGCAGCGCTGGTTCGACCCCTACCAGAACATCATTCAACGGGTCGACCTCGTGCTCACCTATCGCTTCGAGCCCACGCCGCAAGACCAACGCGAGCTCGACGCGAACCTCACGCTCGTCGGCCGATCGGGCCCCTATCGCTTGTATCGACGACGCCCTGGCGAGATCGCGTATCCAGCGATCTTTCCGCTGTTCGGCTTCGGCTCGACGACGGTGCGATAGACCCAAAGAGCGAGGGAGTCTCTTCTGCCCCGCGACGCGACCCCATGCGCGGGCACGCTATACTCGTCCTCGATGCTCCCTTCGCTTCGCGCGCTCGTCACCGCAGCGCTCGCCCTCGCCTCGATCGGGTGCGCCCCGATGGCGGCCCCCGCGACCGACAGCGTCGCGCAAGACGCAACCGACACGACCGACGCGCGCGACCCCTCGGACGCCCGAGACGTCGAGCGCGCGATGGACGTCGCGCCCGATCGCGCCGTCGAGGACGCGGCCCTTTCGCCCGACGCAGCCGATTCTGACAGCGGCCGAGAAGACAGCGCCTCCCCCGCCGACGCCCCCGCGCCGCTTCGCGTGCTCTTCATCGGCAACAGCTATACGTACGTCAACGACCTGCCCGCGACGCTCGTGGCGATGACACGCGGATCGCGCACCGACGCGCTCACGGTCGACTCCGTCACCGTTGGCGGCGCCACGCTGCAGCTCCACTGGCAGATGACCGGAGCTCAGACGCGGCTCGCCGCCGGCGGATACGGAGCGGTCGTGCTCCAGGGCCAGAGCGTCGAGCCGCTCTTTCAACCGACAGTGTTCGGGCGCTTCGCCGACGAGTTCGGGGCGCTCGCGCGAAGGACCAGCGCTCGACCGGTCTGGTTCGCGACGTGGGCGAGGCGCGCAGGAGACCCGCTGTACACAGAGAGCTTCAGCGGCGGCAGCCCCGACGCGATGACCCGCGGACTCGAGCGCGAGTACGCCGCCGCCGCCACGCGCAACGGAGGCACGCTCGCCAAGGTCGGCGAGGCCTGGCGTCGCGCGATCGCCGAGCGCCCCGCGCTCGCGCTGCACAGCGACGACGGCTCGCACCCGTCCGTCGCAGGGACCTACCTCGCCGCGTGCGTCTTCTACGCGGCGCTCTTCGGGCACGCCGTGAGCGAGACCGCCGAGGTCCCTTCTGGTCTCGGCGCAGAGGACGCGCGAGCGCTCCGCGCGATCGCCGCCGCGGTTCACGCCGAGCGATGACGAGCGCGTCTCGCCGCTAAAGACACAGCATCGCTCGAGTTCTGCGCCTGTGCGCTTCGCCCCTCGCTGCAGACCCGCGTCCAGTAGGGCGCAGGGCGCCGCGCCGTCCGCGGGCTGTAGCGACCATCACTGCGGCTGCGCCCGCCCCGACAAGAGCGCGCGCACCGCTTCGAAGCGCTCATTGGGAACGGTGATCGCCAGGTTGTACTGCGCGATCTGCCACCGTCCTTCTTCGCGAACGAGCACGCCGCTTCCGCGCGCAGCGCCCAGGTTGACCGCGTCGAGGTCCTCGTCGAAGAAGGCCACGTCGCCGCGGACCATCACCGCGCGCCGCGTCGAGCGCATCGACCACCCGCGACGATCAGCGAAGGGCCGCGCTGCGTAGGCGCGAAACTGCTCCTTGCTCCAGCGCTCGGTCGCGTCGGTCCCGAGAAAGACACCGTCGCTCGAGATGTGCCGCATGTAGCGCTCGAGGTCCGACGCAGCCGCGGCGGCGTGCCAGTCGTCGAGCACCGCGTCGATCGACGCCCGCTCGTCGGGCATCGCGACGTGCGTCGTCCATCGAGGGCCGCTCGCGCAGCCCGAGAGCGTGACGTAGAGCGCGGCCGCGAGGGCCATCGAGGGCGTCTTCATGAGCGTCGAGGATGCCGCAATTTGCACAGGCGCGAGCCAGAATCACGAGCCATCGTCGGCCGCGTTTCACTCCGCGCGATCACGAGTCGCTCGCGATGCCCCGAGCGGACAGGCGCGCGACGATCTTCGCGATCTGCTCTTGTCGGACGCGAAATCGCTCGGCGAGCTCTCGTTGCACCGCCTCGGTCAGCTCGGGCGGAGCCACCCTTGGGTGTCCGCAGCCAAACGGCGGCTTCGGGTCGTACTCGAGAAAGAGCTCGAGCTTCTTGGCGAACGCTTCTCCCGTCACTTCCGCGGCCACGCGAAGGGCGAAGTCGATCCCCGCGGTGACCCCGCCAGCGGTGATGCGGTTGCGATCGACCACGACGCGCTCGCTCACGGGCGTCGCGCCGAACATCGAGAGCAACGGCAGAAAGGCCCAGTGCGTCGCCGCGCGGTAGCCCTGCAGGAGGCCAGCGGCGCCGAGCACGAGCGAGCCCGTGCACGCCGCGGAGACCCATTTCGCCTTCGCTCCACGAGCGGCCACGAAATCAATCCACGCGTCGTCCTCCATGATCGCGACCTGCCCTCCCCCGCCGGGAACGAACAGGACATCCAGCGCCGGACACGCCTCGTGCGTCGTCGTCGGAGCGATCGAGAGCCCCGTGTCGCTTCGAACGAGCGACGGGTCCTTCGAAATCAGATGCACCACCGTGTCGGGCATCCGCGCGAAGACCTCGAAGGGCCCCGTCAGGTCGAGCTGAGTGAGTCCGGGAAACAGCAGCATTCCGATGTGCGTGGTCATGAACGAGAGCCTAGGCCCGGAGGCGTCTGGCAGAAATGACATGGATAGAGCAAATTCTGCCAATGCGAGATCGACGCGACGACGCGCGCAGGGTGATCGTGGTGGTGTTCGACGGGATGCAGTCGCTCGACGCGACCGGTCCCGCCGAGGTGTTCGCGAGCGCCTCGCGCATCGCCTCGAAGCCCCTGTACGAGGTGATCGTCGCGAGTCACGGAGGCGGACTGCGCAAGACGACCGCGGGGTACGCCATCGAGACGCGCGCGCTCGCGTCGCTTCGGCCCACCGAGCGAGACACGGTGCTCGTGTGCGGCGGCGAAGCGGCCGCCGTGCGCGCGGCGGTGCGAGAGAGAGCCCTGCTCGCGTGGCTCGTGCGCGCAGAGCCCATCGTCGAGCGCATCGGGTCTGTGTGCTCAGGAGCGTTCGTGCTCGCCGCGGCGGGCCTGCTCGATCACAAACGGGCCGCGACGCACTGGTCTGCGTGCGCGCTGCTCGCCGAGCTGCGGCCCGCGGTGAAGGTCGACCGCGAGGCGATCTTCGTCGAAGACGGTCGCACCTGGACCTCTGCCGGAGTGACCACTGGAATCGACATGGCCCTCGCGATGATCGAGCGAGATCACCCTCGAGCGCTGGTCGACGAGGTCGCGGCGAGGCTCGTTCTCTATGCGCGACGCCCGGGATTTCAGTCGCAGTGGAGCGACGCGCTCGTCGCGCAGCGCGGCTCGGCGCTCGTCGCGCCCGCCGTCGAGTGGGCCCGGACGCACCTGCAATCGAAGCTCTCGGTCGAGTCTCTCGCCAGGCGCGCGGCGATGTCCGTGCGGACCTTTCATCGTCGGTGCGCGAGCGAGCTCGGGACCACTCCGGCGCGCGTCGTCGCGCAGCTGCGGATCGAGCGAGCCAAGACGCTGTTGTCGACGACGGACCTCTCGGTCAAGCAGATCGCGACGCACTGCGGGCTCCGCGACGGCGCGCAGCTCGCGAGGCTGTGTCGACGCGCGCTGGGCGTTTCTCCCGTGGAGTTTCGCGGGCGATTCTCGCGATCGACCTCCGATAGTCAGCTCGCTTCGAGCACGCGCCCGAGCGCGAGCAGCGTCGCGTCCTCGAAGCGCTGACCGATGAGCTGCACCCCCACCGGCATCCCGTCGATCGTCGCAAACGGAACGCTCAACGCCGGCTGCCCCGTCACGTTGGCGAGCGCCGTAAACGCGCCGAGCGGCGTGACCGCGCGAAAGACCTCCGCCGGCGGCAAGTGCGCGAACTCGCCCACGTCGAAGGGCATCACGCTCACGCTCGGCGCGAGCATCACGTCCAAGCCCTCCATCTCCGAGCGGCCCTTCTCTTCGAACGAGCGCACGAGCGAGGCGGCCTTCGACTCGGGCACAGTGCGCCCGGTCTCCCAGAACCACCGCGCGAACTCGCCGAGTCGCTTCGGCGAATAAATGGGAATCCGCGAGATGAATCGCTGGTAGACGGGCACGAAATCGTCGAGCTCGACCTTCGCGCTCACGCGAAGCTCCACCGTGTGACCCGCCGCGCGCAGGACATCCGCGGCGCGCTCGACCACCGCCGCGATCCGCGCGTCGATGTCCCCCACGGGCGGCTCGAGAAAGAGCCCCACGCGCAGCGGACGAACGCGCTCTTTCGACCGCGACAGGTGACCTTTGCGCGAGGGATCGCACAGCGCGTCGAGCAGCGCGGCCACGTCGTCGATCGAGCGCCCCATCGGCCCGTTCGTCGCGAGCCCGTACGTGTCGATCTTGTCCGATCGATCCGGGACGAGGTGGCGTGTGGGCTTCAAGCCGACCAGCCCGTTGAGCGACGAGGGAATGCGAATCGACCCCGCCCCGTCGCTGCCCGGCGCGACCGACAAGAGCCCCGCGGCGAGCGCAGCGGCGGCGCCCCCCGAGGAGCCACCAGCAGTCTTCGCAGTGTTCCACGGGTTGCGCGTGGGCGGCATGATGGGCGACTCGACGATCGGCAAGATCCCCAGCTCGGACATCGTGGTCTTTCCCACGATCACGACGCCCGCGTCTCGCACGCGCTTGACGAACGGGTCGTCCACCGGCGTCCACAGCCAGTCGAACGCCTTCGATCCGATCCTCGTGCGCGTCATCCGCACGAGGTGGTGGTCCTTGATCGCCGTCACCGTCCCGTGCAGCGGCCCGAGCAGCTGCCCCTTCGCGCGCATCGCGTCGAGCCGATCGGCCTCGCGCAGCGCAGCGCGCTCGAGCACTGACACAAACGCGCACAGCGCAGGATCGAAGCGATGAATCCTCGCGAGGTAACGCTCGGTGAGCGCCCTCGACGTGAGCGTTCCGTCTGCGATGCGCGCGGCTTGCTCGAGCGCGGTGAGCTCGATGATCTCGTCGCCGCGATACCTGGGCGCCAACGGGTGAACGCGCTTCGAATGAGAGGCCGTCGCCATATTCATCGGAGCATACACCGCGCTAGCCCTCCTTCGTCTCCTGCGATCGCTGCGCGCGGGCCACGCCCCTCGCGCGACGCACGTGCGACGCGAGCTGCTGCAGCGCCACGAGCGTCACCGTCAACACGGTCATTTCGATTACATGTGCTCTCAACCAGACCGTGAGCGCCTCGGTCCAGCGCGTCGCCGCGCTCCCGAGCAGCAACGAAAACAGCACGAAACCCAGCTGCCCCAGCGCCATCCACGGGACAAACGTTCGAAGCGGCGTTCGGCTGACCCCCGCCACCGTGTTGCAGATGTACGAAGGCCACAGCAAGAGCGACGGCGCCGTGTACCGCACGAACACCGTCTCGAACCAGGTCAACAGCCGGTGGGCGAGCACGAAGCGCCTCGCCGCCGCCTCGAGCACGGCGCGCCCGTACAACAGCCCGAAGCCGTAGGTCGACAGCATCGCGACGATCCGCCGCACGACCGCGAGCGGGATCAGCACCTCGGGGCCGAGCCTCGGCGCGAGGAGCACGATGTTGCGCATGTCCGCGGAGGTCAACAGCAACGCGATCGGGTGCTCGACGAGCAGATACGGGAGCATCGCCGTGCCCGCGGTGCTCACCACGAACGTCCCCACGATGAGCGCTTGGATCGCCCGACGCTGCGCGGTCGAGAGCGAATCCACGGGCTCGCGCTCGCGCTCGCTGTCAGTCGTCATCGCAATCGGCGCGGGATGCGCGTCTCGGCCCATCGAGCCGACGACGATAGTGCACATCGCCCGATTCGAAAGCCTTCAACGACGCGCGCTCCGCACTCTCGCCACAGGAGTTCGTCGGAATACCAAACGCCCGTCCCGTCGTTGCTCGCGACCATGCCAGAGAAACCACGCTCCCCATGGGGCACCCTCGTCGCCGCGCTCGGCGCCGTGTTCGTCGCGCTGATCGTCGCGCGCACCACCCTCCACGCCGTGCGCGTGAAGTTTCGCGATCAGACCATCTCCGTCACGGGTTCGGCGCGACAGCGCATCCGATCGGACCTCGTCCTTTGGTCCTGTACGATCTCCGCGCGCGCGACCGATCGCGCGTCGGCGTACGCCGAGCTCACCGCTGGGGTCACCCGCGTGCGCGCGTGGCTGCGCTCGCGGGGCATCTCCGAGAGCCAGATCGTCGTCGATCCAGTGACCACGCAAGAGCAGTTCGCCCGCAATCAAGAGGGACAGCCGATCCCCGAGCAGGTCATCGGCTACGTGCTCTCGCAGTCGGTCACGATCGAGTCTCGCGACGTCGACCGCGTCACCGAGGTCTCGCGCGCGGTGACGGACCTCATTCACCAGGGCGTGGCCGTGCAGTCGCACGCGCCCCGCTACATCTTCACGGACCTCGCGCGATTGAAGATCCGCCTGATCGCCGACGCCTCGCGCGACGCCAGGACCCGCGCCGAGAACGTCGCCGCCCAGACGCAGAGCCGCATTCGCAACCTGAGCTCCGCGCAAATGGGCGTGATCCAGGTCAACGCCGCCAACGAGACCGAGGTCAGCGCAGAGGGCGTCAACGACACGAGCGCGCTCGAAAAAGACGCCCTCGCCGTCGTGCGCGCGGTGTTCTACGTCGACTGATCACGGCGGCGCGGGCGGGGGCGCCGCGTTCGGTCGCTACCTCCGCGGAGGCACCACGGTCGGGATCACCTCCCAGCGCCCCGGAGCGCTCACGGTGATGCTCTCTCCGCGCCAGGCGCCGTCGACCGAGCGCGCGCGGACCGCGTGTCGTCCCGCTTGGACTCCGCTGAACACCGCCGTTCGGCCGGCGGCGAGCCAGCCGATCGCAGCGTCATCGACGAACAAGACCACCTCGCGTGGGCTGTTGTTGACGGCCTCGAGCGTGCTCGAGACCGGCGCCCAGTTTCGCGGGCGCACGACGGGCGGCGCGTTGGCGGGACGCACGGGCTCGAGCGACAACAGCTCGCTCGGCGAGAAGAATCCCCCTTCGCCGCTGCGCGCGGGCGGGCGCAGCTCCGTCGTCGCCGCGTCGCGAGGAGGAACCGCGAGACTCGCCCGAGGCAGCTGCACGGCGCTCGACTCGGCCTTCACGAAGGACAACATCGGCACGCCCCGCGCGCGCAGCGTCACGCGCGAGGCGACCTTCGATCCCTCGCAGCCGGACCGAAGGGCGCCCGCTTCGCCGCCGAGCAACAGGGCGACGAAGACCCGACAAGACAGCGGACGGACAGCGGCCTGCGGCTCGGTCGAGAGCGTGACCGAGAGCGCTCCTCGCGTGGCGATCACGCTGTCGCCGTCGCGACGAAAGCTCACGGGAGCGGCCTGCGCATCGCTTCCCACGAACCACCGCCGGACCTCGTCGGGGCTCATCGCGCGGTGCTCGCTTTGCGCAGCGCCGATGAGGGCGAAGCCGCCCATCGTTCCGCGAGCGCCGATGCGAAAGCCCGGGGCGAGGATGAAGCCCGTGCCATAAAAGAGCGCGATCAAGCGATCGCCCTGGTCATCGACGCGCAGGACCCGCTCGACCGCTGGGCGGTCGCGGCGCTCGTCGTTGAACTCCAGCGCGTACCGCGTGCGCACGACGTCCGCAGGCGTCTCGTCAGCGAACGTCGTGTCCGCCGGGACGAGGGCGCCCGAGACCTCGATCGTCGGCTCGCCGAGGGCCGCGTACGCCTCGGCGTCGGCCTGGCGCATTAGCTCTTCGTGCGTGATGCCCACGCGCGGCGGGGCGACATCATCCATCGCGCTCGGGCCGCTCGTCGCGTCCACGGTCGGAGAGAGCGCGCGCCCTGCGTCCGCGCGGCTGGCGGGCGAACCCTGCGCAGCGGGCCGCGGCTCGCACCCGAGCGCGGTCGTTACGCAAGCACACACAATCAAATGCCCCTGCCAGAATCCAGTGCTATCCACGCTCACTTATCCATCGACTGCACCGAGGCGCCCAGCGTCCGAAGCAGCTCTCCCACGACGGGATCGCGCTGCAAGAAGTCACGCACCTGAGCCTCGACCGCTGGCCTCATCGTCGGAGGGACTCGATTGCGCTGCATCGCGGCCTCGGTCAACCGAGAGACAGCCTCGTTGGGCGTGATCGCTCCTGCCTTCAAGTCCGCGACGACCGACTGCGTGCTCGCCGGGCCTTCTGCGGCGCCCGTGCCCGAGGACTTGCCGACAGGGCCTGTCTCTCCCACGCGCTCACGAAACGAAGGTCCCGATGGACTCGTGGGGCTTGCAGAGGGCCCCGCCCCAGAGGGCCCCTCGATCCCTGGGGTCGGCGTCTTCGACGGTGGCTTGATCGACGTCATGGCACTGCTCCTTGCACTTTACACTTCAACGCTCGAATCGGTGGACAGAAGACTCGCGACAGACGCACGACGAACGCGCGGCAAACGTACACAGTGGCCTCGAAGGGGCGCCGCGGGACCAGTGTCGCCTCGGCGCCCCGTTCGAGCAAGCGAGCGCCTACCGCGACGCCCCGTTGGAAGGACTACACGCCACGAGCAATCTCCTGGGAAATATCCTGTGAATCTTGTGTTGCGTGTAGCCAACGGAAGGCGGCGCGAAATCCAGTCGACGCCCCGTTGGAAGGACTACACGCCACGAGCAATCTCCTGGGAAATATCCTGTGAATCTTGTGTTGCGTGGAGCCAACGGAAGGCGGCGCGATCAAGCTCAGCGGATGTTGTTGATCGCGTTCTTCGACATCTCGTGGCGCGCGTGCATGACGTTCGAGAGGGCGGTGTAGCGGCGGTTCTCTTCGCTCATCGCCTCTTGTAGCCGCAGCATTCGCATCGACATCTCTTGCCCGCGCGTGAGCGGGTCGTCTGTCCCCGTGATGCCCGCGGCGCTGGCAGCGCCGTTGGTCCCTGCCCCAACGGGACCGCCTTCAGGAGAAACCGCGCCGCTCGCGCTCGACGCCCCACCACCGAGGCCCGACGCCCCGAGGCTCGGCGCGGCCGGGGTCCCCGAGTCGCCGCCGATCCCCGCCCCGCGCAGCGCCGCGGCCGCCATGTCCATCCCCGGAACGTGCGAAACCGCCGCGATCGCCGCCCTCACCACCACCTGACCACCGCGAGCGAGCGCCTCGCTGAACTGCCTCCCCGCTGGCGGCGGCGTGACCCGCTGCGCTGTCTGTTGAACCACCACGTTGACCCTCGTTCGATCGACCGTGCTCATCGTGAACACCACTCCTTCTGCCCCTTGGGCGGGCCCTTCATCGCCCGCTCGGTCGGGGTGTTGCGCGATCGAGAAAATATTTTTTCCACCGCACCTGCTACCCTCGCCAACACTTCAGTGAGCGACTCTTTGCCCATCGACCCGGCCGCCGCCCGCGCCGCCATTCGCGCGCTGCTCCGCGCGGTCGGAGCGCCGCTCGAGTCCGACCCCGAGCTCGCCGAGACCCCCGAGCGCGTCGCCGACATGCTCCTCAACGAGCTGCTCGACGGGTACCGAGTGGACGTTCCGGCGCTCTTGCGCGACGGGGTGAGCGCCAGCGAGCCAGGGCTCGTCCTGTTGCGAGACGTGCGCTTCACCTTCGTGTGCCCCCACCATTTGTTGCCCTCCGTCGGGCGGGCGCACATCGGCTACCTTCCGGGCCCTCGGGTCGTCGGCCTCGGGACCATCGTCAAGCTCGTCGAGGCCTTCGCCCACCGCCTCGTATTGCAAGAGACCCTCGGACAAAACGTCGTCGACGCGCTGGTCGAGCACCTGTCTGCGCGCGGAGCGGCCATCGTGATCCGCGGATCGCACGCGTGCTTGAGCGCGCGCGGCCAGCAACAACGGGACGCCACGGTGATCAGCACCGCGTTCGCTGGGACGCTCGCGGACGGCGCCGAGCGCGACGCGTTCTTTCGCGCGTTGAGCGCGTTCGATCCGGCCGAACTCTTTCGGTCACAGAGCGAGCCATGACCCTAAACCACGCCACAATTGAACGGCGTAGAAAACAGGGGAGCGTCGGCCGTGCACAAGTGCACGAAACCGTTGAACTCGAGTCAACCCGCCACGAATCCAGCGAGAAATGCAGGGCGATCGAATGAGTGGCGGGCTCGATCGTCGATTCGACGCCGTGATCACCGGAGCGAGCCGCGGCATCGGCCTCGCGTTCGCGGCCCGCACCCTGGCGCGCGGCGGGCGCGTCGTGCTCTGCGCCCGCGGCGAAGAAGAGCTCTCGCGAGCGTGCGCCGAGCTCGAGTCATCCCACGGAAAATCGCGCGTCCACGCGGTTTGCTGCGACGTGTCCCACGAAGACGAAGTGGCGCTGCTCCAACGAGAGAGCGAGCAGTTCTTCGGCGGACCGCCCTTCGCAGTGGTCAACAACGCCGGGACCGTCGAGCGCGCCGCGGTGCACGAGATGGACACCGCCCTGTGGCAGCGCGTGATGGGCGTCAACGTGACGGGCGCGTTCTTCGTCTCGCGGGCCTTTCTCAAGGCGATGCGAGACGCGCAGCGCGGGCGCGTGATCTTCGTCTCGAGCATCTCTGGCACCCTCGGAACGCCCCGCGCCAGCGCCTACAACGCCTCCAAGTGGGCCATGATCGGCCTGATGAAATCGCTCGCCGAAGAGTCGCGCGAGGCCAACGTTCAATCCATGGCCGTATTGCCCGGCAGCGTCGACACCCGCATGCTCGCGGGCTCGGGGTTCGAGCCGCAAATGACCGCCGACGACGTCGCCAAGACGATCGAATTCGTCGCCTTCGACGCCCCGGCCGCGATGACCGGGAGCGCTGTCGAAGTGTTCGGCTGACCGATCGCGGTGGCGCAAGAGAGCGCCCTGCTACACTCCCCCGCTCGATGCTCAGTGATCCTTCACAGCGGGTTCCGCTCGAATCGCTGCCGGTGTTTCCGCTGCCCAACGCCGTGCTCTTTCCCGATCAGCGAATGCCGCTGCACATCTTCGAGCCGCGCTATCGGCAGATGGTCCGCGACGCGCTCGAGTCGCGCCCCTTCATCGTGTTGTCGCAGCTCGAGCAAGACAGCAAAGACGACCCGCCGCGGTTCGCCTCGATCGCCACCATCGGCAGGATCACCGCGCACCAGCGGCTCAGCGACGGGCGGTTCAACATCGTCCTCGAAGGAATGGTCCGCGCCCGTCTCGAAGAGGTCCCCAGCGACAAGATGTACCGCCTCGTTCGAGCCGCCCCCATCCTCGAGCCGCAAGGGGACGAGGCGGACGCGCCAGCCTCGGACCGGATGGCCTTGGTGTCCCTGGTGAGCCGCGTCATGCAAAAGGCCCGCGAGCGAGCGCCGGACCTCGAGTTCGTCCTGCCCGAAGGGGTGACCGCGGCCAGGCTCGCCTTCCTCGTCGCGGACAAATTGCTGGTCGAGGGCTCGGCGCGCCAGCGCGTGCTGGAGGCCACCGACACCGACACCCGCCTGCGCCGATGCGCCGAGGGCGTCGCGGCCCTGCTCAGCGACATCGCCCCACGAGACATGAGTGATGCCCGGCGCTGGAGTTGATACGATCCCTCCCAGCACACAGCCATGCCGTCGTTCGACGTCGTTTCGAAGGTCAACTGGGCAGAGGTCGACAACGCCCTCAACCAGGTCAAAAAAGAGCTCGCGCAGCGCTACGACTTCAAGGACACCGGAGCCAATATCGAGAAGACCAAAGAGGGGCTGGTCCTCACGGCCAACTCCGAGGGTCGCGTCGAAGCAGCGCTCGAGGTGGTCAAGGACAAGCTCGTCAAGCGACACGTCTCGCTCAAGCACATCGATCCCCAGACCGCCCAGCCCGCGGGCGGCAGCACCTTTCGCCAGCTCATCAAGGTGAAAGAGGGCATCGATCGCGACCACGCGCGCAAGGTCATCGACGCCGTCAAAGCCTCGAAGATCAAAGTGCAGGCCGCGATCCACGACGACACCGTCCGCATCTCCGGAAAGAACCGCGACGACCTGCAGTCCACGATCGCGCTCTTGCGCGGAATCGAGCTCGACATCGAGCTGCAGTTTCAGAACTTTCGCGAGTAGGGATCGTAGGTCGTTGAGCGCAGAAGAGCTTCTCGACGGGTCGATCTTCGGCCCCGACTCTCCGTGCTTCGGCTGCGCGCCAGGGCACCCGATCGGCTTTCACCTGTCCTTCGTGAAGAAGGGCGATGCGATCGAGACGACCTTCGTGCCCGGCACACAATATCAAGGGCCGCCGGGCATCATGCACGGAGGGCTCGTGACCGCGCTCGCCGACGAGCTCGCCGCCTGGGCCATCATCGGCCTGAAGGGCCAGTTCGGCTTCACGACGAGCATCGAGGCCAGGCTCGCGGGCGCCGTTCGCGTCGGGCAGCCCGTGACCGGGACGGCGCGCATCACCAAGGACCTTCGTCGCATCGTCGAGGTCGAAGCCGCGCTCTCTCAGAGCGGAGCCTTGGTGTACACCGCGCGCTTCAAGTTCGTCGTGCTCGACAAGGCGGGGGCCGAGCGGCTCCTCGGCGGGCCGCTCCCCGAGTCGTGGCAGCGCTTCGCGCGATGAGTCAACGAACGCGCTGCGAGGACACCGGGGCGAGCGCGCTCGGCCGCTTCTCTGCCGTGCACATGTCGTTGTCCGCGGGACGCTGACCGAAGCGCAACGCGTCTCCCTCGACGCTCACGAGGTCGTAGTCCTGACCGCACGCGGCGATGGGCCTCTGCCCCAACCCCGCGCATCCCGACGCGCCGATGTCCCGCGCGACGCCGACCTCGAAGGGGCCGGTGCACATGGGAAGGCCGCTCAGAAAGCCAACCGCGCCCGCGCTGTGCGCGGTGACCGTCTTGCGCGTAAAGCGAAAGACCGCGTCGTACGCGCTGCTCACCTGCGCGCTGCGAGCGCCGAGCTCGTAGGGCCCTTCGATGTGCACGGTCACCATGCGCGTCGCGCACGCAGGCTCGGCGTAGGTGACGTAGTCGAGCTTCCACTCGGAGGCGGTAAACTCGAAGTCGAGCGAGAAGCCCCCGCCCGAGCCGTTGGGAGTGCAGGCGTTGCGCCAGCGACCGGAGAGATCCAGCGCGGCCGAGCCGTCACCGCCGGAGGATCGAACGTCGCTGCTCGTCGCGCCATCGCCGCTGTTGTTGTTGCTGCTGCCGGCCGAGCCGCAGGCGGTGACGAGCGACGCTGCAATGGCGAGGGAGAGCGCTGTGTTCTTGTGCGTTGGGTTGCGCATGATGGTTGTCCTGTCGAGAAGGGGGGCTTCGTGAGCGCTGAGGACCTTTCGAGCACCCAGCGAGTGAGCCGATCCTGTGCTCGGGGCCCCTCGACGTCCATGCAAGATAGCGCATACCATCGTTGCGATATTGCATGGCTCGCCCCCGCAGCAAGCTCGATTGGAACGACCTCCATCTCGCCGTGGTCCTCGCCGAGACCCGCACGTTGAGCGCGGCGGCGCGCAAGCTCGGCGTGAACCAATCGACCGCATCGCGTCGGCTGGCGGCGCTCGAAGCGAGCGTGGGCGCCGCGCTCTTTCTTCGCGGCGCGCAGGGCTACATCGCGACGGCCGCTGGCGAGCGGCTGCTCACGCGGGTCAGGGAGCTCGCGACGCAGATCGAAGGGCTCGAGCGCTCGGTGGCGATCGCTGAAAACGAGGTGCGCGGCGTCGTTCGCGTGGCGCTCACGGAGATCTCCGCGAGCCAGCTCCTCGAGCACACGATCGGCGCGCTCGCCGAGAGGTACCCCGAGCTCGTCGTCGAGCTGGTGGTGAGCTACGGCCGCGCGGATCTGTCCCGCGGAGAGGCGGACATCGCCGTGCGGATGGTTCCGCCCGAGACCGCGGACCTGTCTCGAAAGAAGCTCGGGAGCATGCAGTTCGGGCTCTACGCGTCGCGCGAGTACCTCGCCACGCGGGGAGCGCCTAAGCACCGCGACGACCTTCGGCGCTTCGATGTCATCGTGGGGTGTCGCGACGTCGCGTCGGGCCCCGAAGCGCGGTGGCTCGGAGACGATCTGCGCGGCGGACGAGCGGCGGTTCGCGTGAGCTCGATGCGCGTGATCGCCCGCGCGTGCGCGGAGGGTCACGGGCTCGCCGTGCTGTCGAACATGACCGCGTCGGTCGAAGAGAAGCTCGCGTTGGTCCACGAGATTCCAGAGATTCCCGTGAGGGATGTCTGGCTCGTGTCGCACCGAGACACGAGCTCGGTCGCCCGCGTCCGCGCCGTGTCCAACGCGATCTACGACGACCTTCGCGCGAGGCTTCGGCGCGGCGGCTGAGCCCCGTTCGGGTCGCTCCTTCGCGCTCGTGGCCGTCGGTGTTACCGTCGCCGACGTTCGGCGCTGACGCCGACGATCCCTTAGAGGCCTCGAGGAAGCACCCACCGTGAGCGAAGCGAAGAAGAGCGGCAAGAGACCGGCTCCCAAGAAGAAGGCGACAACAAAGAAGGCGAGCTCGTCCAAGAGCAGCGCTCGGCCGAGCGGCAAAGGCAGCGCGAAGCCCGCACCGAAGAAGCCCTCGAGCAAGGGAGCAGCGAAGCTCACCAAGAAGACCCGCACGTCGCTGCCGCCGCCGGCGATCGCCAACGGGACCGCCATTCGCCGCGCCGAGAGCCGCAAGCTCGCGCTCGAGCTCGTGGCCGCGGGACTCGACAAGAAGGCCGAGCGCATCGAGGTCATCGACGTCGCCGAGCGCGTGGACTACGCGGATTATGTGGTGCTCATGTCCGGACGCTCGGACGTGCAGCTCGCGGCCATCGCGCAGTCCGTCGAAGACGCCCTCAAGAAGCACGGAAAGCACCCGCAGCTCGACGGTCGCCGCGGCGCGGCCTGGATCGTCTTGGACTGCGGCGACGTCTGGGTGCACGCGTTCTTGGAAGACGCGCGCAAGTACTACGACATCGAGGGGCTCTGGATGGACGCGCCGCGCGTCGACCTGCCCAAGGACATGGCCCCCAAGCGTACGTCGCTTCTTCCGCCGCCCTCCGAGAGCGACGCCGAAGACGATCGCTGATCGCTCGTGAAGATCGTGATCGCGCCGGTGGGGAGGGCGAAAGAGCGCGAGCTACGCGCGCTCGTCGACGACTACTACGCGCGAATCCGACGCTACGCACAGCTCGAAGAGATCGAGCTCGAAGACACGAAGCGACAGGACAAGCTCGTCGAAGCAGTCGACCGCGTTTTGTCTGCGCACAAGGGCCGCGCCGAGCTCGTCGCGCTCGAGGTGACAGGCAAGGCCTTCTCGAGCGAGCTCTTCGCGAAGAAGCTCGGAGAGCGGCTCGAGAGCGCGGCCGTTCCGGTGTTCGTGATCGGCGGGGCCGAGGGGATCCCGGACGCGCTGAGCGCTCGGGCCGCGTGGAAGGTCTCGCTGGGGCCGATGACCCTGCCCCACCGGCTGGCGCGGCTGATCCTCGCCGAACAAGTGTATCGAGCGTTCACGATTCTTCGGGGTGAGCCGTACGCCCGCGAGGGGTGATACAGTCGCGACCCGTTTTCGAGTCGACCGTCGACTCGCGCGCAACCCGCCAGACAAGTAGAGACCCGCTATGGAGAACGTTTCGCAGGAGAACCTGGATCGGCTGAAGGCGTCCGCGTCCGCGTGGTTCGGTGACGTCGACCCGTCCCTCGGCACTGGCGCCATGATCGAGACGGCGTTCTTGATGGCCGCCGCCGACGGGACCCTCAGCGACATCGAGCGCGAGCAGCTCGTCGCCACGATGGAGTACATCACGGACAAGAAGATCCCCCGCGACAAGCTCGACGAGACGATCGACCAGCTCCTCGAGGCGCTCTCGGCGGACGGCTGGGAGGCGCGCATCAACGCCGTCGCCTCGTCGCTGAGCGACGCGCTCGCGCGGCGCAACGCGTACCGCCTCGCGGCGGGCGTGTCGTTCATCGACGGCGAGGTGCAGCCCGAAGAAGCGCAGCTCTTTACGCTGCTGGCGCGGGCCTTCGAGATCCCCGAGACCGAGGCCGAAGCGATCCTCGTCGAGGTGCGCGACGAGCTCTTTCCCAAGAGCTGAACGCGCGCTCGATCACGCTGGGATCACTGCGTCGGGCCCGGTTGCTCTTCGATCCGCAGCGCGCGCAGCGCTTCGATGAGCTGCGTTCGAACCGTCGAAGCGGTCACCGTGCGCGCCGCCAGCTCGCTCGAGAGCGTCGCGCCGCGGGCGACCGACGCTTGCAGCTGCTGCGTGAGCTGCGTTCGAAGCGCGACCCGCGTCGCGTCGGTCACCGCGGTCAGCGTTCGAAGCGACTCGCGGAGCTCGTTGTTGCGATCGGACACGTCCGTGAGCTGCTCGCGAAGCTCCCGCGCCTCGCGCTCGGCGCGGGCGAGGGCCGCGCGCTGATCGAGGATCGCGCGGAGCTGCTGGCGAACGGCGTCGCTCGACCCGCGAAGGTAGGGCTCGAGGTCGGTCTGCAAGTCTTCGAGCAACGAAGCAGTTCGTCGCGTGTTGCGCCGCTGCTCGATGGCGATCGTGCTCTCTTGCCCTGCCGTCAACGGAATCGGCACGATGTCCGCCTCTGTGCCGGCCTCGCTTCCGGGCGGAAGCCCGCGAGACTCGTAGCCCGGCAAATGATCGTGGCGGAGAAAGATCCTCGAGGCGCTCTGCGCGCCGGCGCTGATGTTGAATCGGGTCGTATGAATTTGTGTGTCCTCGAGGACGAGCTCGCCCCGCGTCGCAGAGACGACCCGGAGCGGCGCTGTTCGATCCGAGGGCTCGACGCTCACCCGCGTGCTCGAGTCGATCGAGTAGGGAACAAACGCGGTTTCTCCGTCTTCGATCCTGCGCAAGATGCCCTGTCCGGCGAACGTTCCTTGCGAGAAGAGCGCGACGGGCCCGGGCATGAGCGCGAGGCCCAGGCTGTTGCGCAGGCGCGCGGCTCGATAGGGGTGCATGCTGCTGGCGGGCGCGGCGGGCTCTGGTCGAAAGAGGTACACGTCTTCGCCGGCGATCTCGCGGCTCGCGAGCGTGACGAGCGCCGCGGACCCGGCGTTGATGCTCACGGGCTCGGCGACGGTGAAGCGCGCGGCGCCTTCGAACTGCGACGCGCTCGCCTGGGCGCCCGCGTTGGCTGCGGCGGCCGCGACGGTGACGCTGCCGCGCGGCGTCGTGTTCGACTGCTCGCCGTCGTCGGGCACGATGTTGAAGCTCACCGCGCGATTCTGCTCGCGAGCTCTCGGGGTCGCGCCGGGACTGATCGGTCGCGTCGCTCCGAAGAACGTGGTCCTGAGCCGAACGGCGGGGACGCCGAGCGCGACGAGCCTGGCGCGCACCGCGGAGGCGCGGTCCACAGAGAGCGGCCACGGATTGGGCTCGTCCTCCGAGGCGTGGCCTTCGACCTCGAGCACTCGAATTTGTGGGTTGTTCTGGATCGTCGCCGCGACCGCCTGAAGAATCGCAGCGGAGTTGCCCTCCAACTCTGCGGATCGTGCCCTGAACGAGATGCGATCGAGGATGCGGAGCTGCGACTCTTCGATGACGACCTGGCCTCGATCGGGGCAGCCGTCTTCGTCGCTCGTGCCGTTGTAGGTCTCGGGCTCGTTGATGCAGCGATCCAGGTGATCAGGGATGCGATCGCCGTCGCGATCGGCCCCGCCGAGCGCCGCGGATCCGGAGCCCGGGTCGTACGTGGAGAGGCTCACTCCACCGCGACCGCGGGCGGTCGTCTCGGAGGTGACAGCGCCGTACGCGACCTGCGTCGTGGTGCTGCCCGAGGCGTCCGGGCGCGCGGCGAAGGTGGGATTTCGCAGATGAAACGCGAACGACAGCGGCGCGCCCGTAGCGAGCGTGAGCTCGACGCGGTTCCAATCTTCGTCCGACGAGTTGTGAACGAGCGCCCACACTTGCAACAGCGCGGGGCCTCCCTGACGCTCGGGCATCACGACGCGGTAGGTCGTCTGCCAGTTGGCCGTCGGAACGGCGTACGCCACCATGAGGTCGCGCGCCCTGCGGTCGGCGAATCGCAGATCGAGGTTGATCGATCCCCCGCTGGACGCGTGGGGCACGCCCGCGGCGACGGCGGCGCGCCCCGCTCCAGCGCCGCGCTCGATCACCGTGAGCGTCGCGAGCACGTCATCGACTTCGTGCGAGCGGAGCCGAAGCGCGAGTCGATCACCGGTGACGCGCCCGGTGCGCTCGAAGTATCCGCTGCCGCTCTGGTTGAGCACGACGCGGCGAAGCGTGAGCAGCGAAGAAGGTCCCGGGCGCGGCGCGCAAGCGCCGAGCGCGACGATCGAACACAGAGCAACCCCCCGAGCGATAGAGTGCATGGCGCACTGTATCAAGCGGCGCGCAGAGCGAAGGCGGACGGGCGCACAGAAGTCTGAATGACAGCGATGGGGACGGAGAGCGATCGAGCGACGATGATTCGTGTTCCACCGCCTCGAACGTGCGGTAGATTTTCATCGTGGACCACAGAGGGGACGAACGCGAAGCGAACAAAAGTGCTGTCGCGGCGACGCTCGAGCCTGCCGCGCCGGAGCGCAGCGCCGAGGACAAACCGCCGCGCGAGGTGACCGCGCTCGCGAAGGTCGGCAAAGACACGCAGGGCGACGTCTCGACGCGACCAACTGGTTCAGCGTCGAAGTCTACGATGGCGCTGACAGGGTGCGTCGTCTTCGTGTTGCTTCCGGGCGTCGCCGGATGGAGCTTGCTCGCCGCACCATTTGGCGGAGCGCGAGAGCTCGGCGTGTGGATCGCGGCGCTCCTCGTACGCTTGATCGTCTGGTCACGCGGCGAAGCCAAAGAAAACGCGCGCATGGCCTCCGCCTTTCGTGCGCTCGTTTCGGATGAAGCGAACGCCCTGCCCGCGGCCATCGCGGCGCTCCAACGAGCCCGGCCTCGAAGCGCGCTGGCGTCGCGGGGGACGTTTGCGCTCGTGCAGGGGTTGTTCGATCGCGGAGCCTTCGAGGACGTCGAAATCGCGTGCAGCGCACTCCTCCCGCAGCTCGGTCCATCGGCGAGCTATGCGCGGCGAACGATCGAGGTGATCCGGATGCTCGCTGCGGCAGCAGTCGGCAATCGCGCGGCCCTCGATGAAGCGCTCGCCGCGCAGCGCGCGATGGTTCAGGACAGCGGACGAGCAGCGACGCGCATCGTCGTCGAATCCGTCGCAGAGTTCGTGCAGGGAGACGTCGATGGCGCGAAGGCTCGACTTCGCGCAGCGTGGAGCAGCCTGTCGGACGCCAGCGTGAGCGCTTCGATGCTCGCTCACGCCATCGAGACATACGGGGACGAAGGCCATCGCGCAGACCATGCACCGTTTCGCGGCGCGGCTCGTCACCTCGCCGAATATCTTCGGCTGTCTGTGCGCGAACAGTATGCCGCGATCCACGACGCGTGGAAGGCCATCGAGCGCGCGCATTCAGCGATCGGAGCGGACCGCAATCGTTCGGCTGTCGGTCCGAGCGTCGCGGTGCAACGAAACGCCGCGCACGCTCCGAGCACCCTGCGCACGTTGGCCGCGATCGGCGCATTGGCGATCGCGACCTACCCCTATTGGGGTGCGCGACTCGGGCACGGATCGCCGACGACGTCGCTGCGCGTCGCCTTGTATTGCGTCGCGGCGCTCACGATGGCGTGGGCGATGTTTGCCTCGCCGGCGCCGTCGCCCAAAGCTGACGTTGGCGTTGCGCGCGTCGCGAGGCCAGAGCTCTACGCGCTCGAATCGCGGTGGGCACTCGGCGAGCGCGAGTCGACGCAGGCCGGGTACGAGGCGATCAGCGGCTCGCGAACGGACGGAGGGGACGTCGCGCTCGCGTGCGAAAAGCTCTCGCGACTCGCCGAGATGCGTGGAGAGTTCGAACGCGCTCACCTGTACGCGCGTCGCGGCGTCTACGCGTTGAGCGACGACGACGTGTCCGAAGACGAGGGCGTTCGCGCCAGGGTCATTTGGCGATGGGCCGAGGCGCTCGCCACAATTGGGCGCGTCGAAGAGGCAGACTTCGCATCGCGAGGCCTCGTGCCGCTCGCCCACGTCGGCCTTTGCGAGAAGTTCTTGCGCTTCCGCGCCGCGGTACGCGAAGACAACGCGAGCGCAAAGGAGCTCGCGAGGGAGCTCGAGCCATTCGCGTTCGGGCAGGACGCGCTGTTGGTGAGCGCTGTGCTCGCTGAGGACGATTCGACGCGCGACGCGCGCCTGCGCGCGAAGCTCACCCAGCAGCAAGACGCCCGTCGTTGGCTTACTGCGATCGCCCCGCGCTACGCGGCGATCGTGCTCCGAAAATCGACGGACAACCCAAGCGACTGACCGGCGGTCATCGTGGTAGAACTCAGCTCGATGAGGTAGTTCGCGCCCGGGCGCTCGAAGGCCCGGGGCTGTCCTGAAACACGTTGCCGCTTCGCTGGCGGGTATCGCCCCCCGACGCCGCAGCCGACGCTTCCGTCGCGAACTCGCGTTGCGGTTCGCGCCAGTGGTAACGAGTCGAGGGACAGTGCATGGCCTGACCGAGGGTGGGGACCGCAGCGTCCCCTGCGAAGCGTTCGTCGCTGCAATGCTGCAAAGACCAGCGCAAACGCAGTCCGTCAATCCACCGGTCGAGCAGCGCCGTCGGAGACAGTCATGGGATTTTTCGACAAGGTGAAGAACTTCGTGGGCGGGAGCTCGATGGTGAACATCGAGTTTACGGAGATCGAGCGGCAGCCTGCGAGCTCGGCGACGCTCCCGATCGGCGACAGCGTGGTGAAGGGCAAGTACAAGATCACCGCGGTCAAGGACTGCGTCGTGCTCGCGCACATCGCCGAGTTTCGTACGCGCTGGACCGAGCGCGACGGGACGCTCGGCACCATGCACGTCGAGGATCGCGTCGACGAAAAGAACCAGGTAATCGGCGCGCCCTATCAGTTTCCGTACACGATGAAGCCCGGCGATGTGATGGAGGCCGGCTTCTGCATCGGCGACGTGCGGATCCAGGACTTCTTGATGAAGTCGTACGGAGTGGCGACGCCGACGCCGCCGATCGAGGTGTTTCTCAAGGTGATCGTCGACGTGAAGGGCTCGCCTTTCGACCCCGAGTGCGAACAGAAGATCACCGTCGTCTGAGCGTGAGCCCTCGTGCGCTGGCTGGCGCGTCTGTTGGGCGCCCCGTCGCGACTCAGAAGCTGTCCCACAGCGGCTCGTCGATCTCCTCGCAGAGCGACTCGACGTCGAGGTCTTCGTTGTTCGACAACAGCACCGACGTGACGTCGTCATCGTAGTAGCGCACGTAGTACGTCGCGGTCCCCGCCCACGCGCCGCTGTGCGAGATCGACGGGTTGTCCTCGTCCTGGTCGACCGACCACCCGTAGCCGTAGCCCTGGCCGTCCGCGTCGATCTCCGAGCCGTCATCCAACGTTCCCGGCTCGCGCATCGCCTCGAGAGATTCGCTCGAGAGCAGCGTCGCGTCTCGCATCGCGCGCTCCCAACGGACCAGGTCGTCGAGGCAGGTGAACACGTTTCCATCGCCTTGGATCACGCTGGGCTCGAGGCTCTCGACGTACTCGTCTCCGTCCTCTTTGTACCCGGTGACGCGGCGCTCGATCCGACGTCGCGTCGAATCCAGCGCAAACGTGCTCAGCATCCCGAGCGGGCCGAACATCCGCTCCCTCGCAAACTCCGAGTAGCGCTTGCCGCTCACGCACTCGACCAGCCGCGCGAGCAGCGCGTAGCCGCTGTTGTTGTACTCGTAGCGCGTTCCCGGAGCGCTCACCATGCGCTTGCTGTTCAACCACTGGACCAGCCCCTCGTTCGTGAGCCGCTCGAACTCTTCGTCGGTCCCGTCCCACGCGTCCCCGCTGTAGTCCGGAAGCCCCGAGCAGTGCCACAACAGATCCTGCACGAGGATGGGCCGACCGCGCGTCGCGATGGTCAAGTCCGAGATGTGCGAGCGCACTTCGTCCTCGGCCGTGAGCGCTCCGTCTTCGATGAGCAGCGCGACCGCGGTCGCCGTGATGTGCTTGGACACCGACGCCAGGTCGAACACCGAGCGCGAAGAGAGCGCCTCTCCGCCGAGCGCCTCGACCCCGTACCCCTTGCGAATCAACACCTCGCCGTCGCTTACGACGAGCAGCGCGAGTCCCGGCCCGTCGTCGTCTACGTGCTCGGCAATCACCTCGTCGATCGCCCGTTGGAGCTTCGCCATACCCGATGATCCTGCGCGCGGCGCAGACGACGCAACCACCAACGTAGTGCGCGGGCGATCGGCGCCGCGGCGTTCAGCGACAGCCTGCGGCGCTGGACGGGTCCCCTCTCGGCGCGAAGCCCCTCAGCGCTCGCGGCGCCGACGCGCGCGAACCGCGACGCTCGCCGACAACACCGCCAACCACACGATCGACGATCGACCGCCCGTCGAACGGCCCGGCACAGCGCACCCGCACGCGCCTGCGCCGGACACCACGTTGCCGCCCGCATCCGCGACAGAAGCGTCCATCACGCCGCTGTCGGCTCGGCCGCTGTCCATCGCGCTCGTCGCGTCGTCGCCAGCGTCCGCGACGACCATCACGTCTTCGATCGGAGCGGCGTCGGAGCTCGCGTCGGGCATCATCGCCGCGACGCACATCCCCGTGGACTCGTCGCACATCGGCGTAGCGCCGCTGCAGTTGCCGCTCGCGCTCATCGACGGCACGCGCGGGTCGGTGCGAGCTGCCCCTGCCTCGCGAGGATCGGAGTCCGGCGCGCAGTCGTTGTCGCTGTCGCGATCGAGAAAGTCCGGACCGTCCGTGGCGCGATCGCTGTTTGCGGGATTCATCGCGTCCATTCCGCGTTCAACAGAGTCGAGAACGGAGTCTCCATCGCTGTCGGTGTCGCGATAGGAAGGCGTCCCGTCCATGTCGAAGTCATCGCCCATCGACGGGTCGAGCGTCCGTTCGATCGTCGTGGCGATGCCGTCACCGTCGTCGTCCTCGTCGAGAAAATCCGGCGTTCCGTCCATGTCTGTGTCGCGGTCCGAGCCCACACACGCAGCGCCACCGTCGCCTGCATCCGCGCCACCGTCGGCGCCCGCACATCCGCCGCGCTCGATCGCGTTGGAAACGCCGTCGCCATCGCTGTCATCCGCTGGGTCGAGGAAGTCTGGACGCATGTCCATATCCCGATCCATCACGCCCTCGGCGCGATCGAGCAGACCATCGCCGTCGCTGTCCGTATCGAGGTGCGACGAAACACCGTCGCCGTCGAAGTCGTCACCCATGGACGTGTCGAGCGTGCGCTCTTCGCGCGTGAGAATGCCGTCGTCATCATCGTCCTCGTCGAGCGCGTCGATGAGCATGTCGCGATCGGAGTTTCGCGGGGCCATCGGATCGCCCACCTCCGCGCGGTCGTCGATCCCGTCGCCGTCGCTGTCGGCGCGCATCGGGTCCGTTCCGATCCTGCGCTCGGTGCTGTCCGACAGTCCGTCCATGTCTGCATCGCCGTCCGCGCACCGGCCCGTCATCGGGACGCACGTGCGACGATCCATCGGACAGTCGGCGTCCGATCGGCACTCGACGCAGGCCCCCGCGCGAATGCCCGTCATGAGACACAAGGGCGTGCTCGGATAAGACGCGGCGCACTCCGTGTCGCTCGAGCACCCGACGCACGAGCGGCTGCGCGGCGAGCAAATCGGCGCGTCCGATGGACATTGCGCGGCGCGGGTGCACACGCACAGGCCCACCGTGCGGTCGCAGGTCAACGAGCCCGTGCAGTTGGCGTCGGGCGCTCCGGGCATCGTCGCGGCCGTGCGCGCTGCGCCCACCTCGCGCGCATCGGGCAGACAGTCGTTGTCGCTGTCGAGGTCGAGGTAATCCGGCGTCCCGTCCATGTCGGTGTCGACCGTGCAGTTGCCTTCGGTCGTGTCCGAATGGCCGTCCCGATCTGCGTCGCCAGCCATGTCGCGCGCGAGGGTCTGGATGACCAGCGAGCCCACCATCTGATCGTCTTGCGTCGCGCTCGAGCTGTACGCGAAGGTCAGCGAGGTCGCGCCGTCCGCGATGATCGGACGAAAGTCGTACAGCTCGTCGTCGCGCCGCCCCGCAGGGAGCATCGGCGCGCCGAGGACGTTGTCCCCCTCGAGGCCCACCGGAGCGCCCACCGCCAACGTCGAGGTCGCGTCCGATCCGCCGAACGAGCCCGTGGTCGTGAGCCCCGAAAAGATCCCCATCGCCGCGTTGGAGGGGGAGTCCGAGTCATCCGAGCCACCGGCGTTGCTCGTGACCAACATTCCGTTGACGCGCACGGGCTGGTCTTCTTCGTTGACGTTCCACTCGAAGTGAATGCCCAACGACGCGGCGAACGGCTCGGACCGCGGAGAGCTCGCGGGGCAGTTGTTGGCCACCGGAGCAGGCAACGGCAGCGGGATGGTCGTCATGAACCCCGCGTTGGCGGCGCCCTGATACATCACGACGTTGCGCAGCGGAGCAGCGTCGTTTTCGTACTCGACCACCAGCGAGTGTCCGAGCACGAACGGGTAGTTCGGAAACATCGACGAGCGATCGCCGCGCTCTGCCACGGGAACATCCAACGGCCCGCCCGCGCTCCCTCCCGTCGCGAGGAGCGCACGCACGGCCATGGTGACATCGGTCGACCAGGTTCCCCAGAAGAAGCCGTACGTCGGGCTTCGCACGGAGAAGTCGGGCATCCCTTCGAGCGTGCGCGTCGTGGCGCTCGAGCCCGTACCGAGGATCACCACGCGCGGATTGCCCGCCGGTCCTGCGGGAACCATCGCCGTGCCCGCCATCGTCGCCGACACGAGCACCGCCCGCCGCACACGCGAGCCCATCGGCAGCCGAAGATGAAACGTCCCGTTCGACAAGCTCGTCTCGGATCCAGCGACGCCCCACCCATCCACCGTCACGCCGCCGCGCAACGTGTCGCTGATGGCGGTCACGAGCGTCTGCGCCGCCCCCTCGCGCGCGACGCTCGCGCACGTCACCGCGCAAACCAACGCGATCCCCAGTGAGTGACGGCGGCGCGTTGGCCGCGTGCTTCGACGATCCATGATCTCTCCTCGCTTGCTAACACGATATCCGAAGCTCGCTCGACCGAGGCGACGCTGCCGTTGTGCACCGAGAGGGACGCGGCCAACGCCTCCAGCGCGCTGTGGACTGAAGTCTTCACTGCGATCGAGCCCGAGGGGATCCCGCTGAGGACTGCACTCCGCAGTTTCGGGGATCGACCGTGGAAATCACTGGGGATTGCGGCGCTGCTCGCGACGAGTCGCGCTGGCATTGGCGCTGCAAAGACTCAGGGAGCGACGAGAGACGTCGCTTCGGAGGTGCTTCGATGGCTCGGGTCTTCACAGTGTTGGGTTCGGTCTTCGCGTTGTCGCTCTGTGGAGCTTGTGCGCCTGGAGCCGCGATGCTCGAGGACGCACAGGCGCCCGACGCGGAGCGAGGAGACTCCGGCGTTCTGGCCGATCGCGCTGCGATGGGTCCGACCGAAGACAGCGGAACCGAGCAAGACGCCGCCTCCCTCGACAGCGGTGTGATGAGCAGGGCCGACGCCGCGCGCGACGGCCGAGTCGACCCGCGGCCCGACGCATCCAGTGTGGACAGCGGTCCCAGCGCCGATAGCGGCACCGGCGACGGCGGAGCGACCGCGCCCCGCGGCGCTCGCGTGGTGCGCGACGGGTGCACCGGAACCCCGGGGCCGCTCGCAGGAACAACGTGCCGCACCCTCGAAATCACCTGCGGCGGACTCGAGTCGCTGCAGGTCGAGCTGCTCATCGCGCAGCCGCCTTCGTCGATGGCCGCGCGCGGCGTGATTCTCTTCGGGAGCGGAGGGGCGGGCACAGGCCTTTGGTCCGGTCCCGACGCGGCCAACGGCGCGATGGACCGCCTCCGCAACGCGGGCTTCATCGTCATCGAGCGACGCTGGCTCAACGACCGAAACACTGGGTGGTTTCAGAGCACAGCGGGGCTCGGGGTCGCCGCAGCGGCGTGCCGACACGCGACGCTCTCGCGCTGGATCGACAGCACCTATCGAAGCGGCACCATGGCGTTCTGCGCGACGGGCAACTCCGGCGGAAGCGCGGAGCTCGCCTGGTCGATCACACGTCAGGACACTGCGGACGTCATCGACTTCGCCGTTTCGACCTCGGGACCGCTTCACCGCGCAGACTACGGATGCGCGACCACGCCGCCGACCGCATGGACCACCGAGTGCGCTGCGCTGAAAGACCGCTACTGCGCGAGCTGCGCGTCCCGCACGTGCACGTTGCCCAACGGCGTGCGCTCGGTGATCGACAGCTCGTACGGGATGCAGACGACCTGCTCGGGTCGCACCACGCCGTTCGACGGCGATCGCATGCTCGCCGACAGCCCTGCGGCCAGGACGGCCCGCTTGAACCTCCCGCACACGCGCGTCGCCTTCTTGATCGGAGCGCTCGACGGCGGCCCCTATCTCCCGCTCGCCGCAGGCCTCTACGAAGCGATGCGCGCCGCGGGCACCAACACGACGTTCTCTGTGCTGTCAGGGGTCGACCACGAGCTGCAGAGCTTCACCGATGGCGCGCGCCGCATCGAGACCGAGATGCTCATGAACTGCGTCCGCCGCCGCTGAGCAGCAGAGTCACATCGTCATCGTCAAGCAGCCCGTCGTGGGGTCGACGGGCAAGGCGACGTTGCTCGTAAACGAGGCGTTGTTGACGGTCTCCGGCGAAACGCAGCGGATCTCCGTGGCCTGATCGTCGGTCTCGCAGGATCGGTCGGAGCGCGCGCACACCACGATGGCGTTCGATCCTTCGCCGGCGCAAACGCAAGACTCGAGTCCGCTGTCGGCCCCGCAGCCCTGGCCGGCGTCGACGGAGAAGCACCCCGTGCGAGCCAGCGCGGCGATTCGCTCGCGGGACGCCCCTCCGTCCGCGAACTCCGGCGGGCGACCGTCTGGCTGGCACGCGCCGCCGAAGCGAGCGCGCACTTCTTTTCTCTCGCCGCGCGCGATGCTCACGTCGCGAATCTTGACGACGAGATATCGAACAACACCAGAAATCAACTGCCCCCCGCGCACACGCACGCGAAAGGCCGTCGGACTCGTCGGCGCGTTGCGCAGTCGAACCGCGATGCAGTGCTGGTTCACGTTGACGGCCAGGGGGAACACACCGGAGGCCAACACCACGTCGTCTCGATCCGCGCGGGTCACCTCGACCGCGAAGCGGTATGGCGTCGTGGTCTCTGAATTCACTGGCGGATGCTCGATGCGCACCACGAGCAACGACTCTGGAAGCACCGTGCAGCCATGGGCAGCGCACGCCGCCAACATCGCTGCCGCGCGAAGCCAGCGCACGCTACCGAGCAAGATCGACCTCCAACACACGGCCCATCGTCCCGTCGTACTCGCGTCGTCCCAACACGACGCCGAGCGTCGTTCCGACGGCGACGGCGACCGCTCCTCCCACAACGTAGGGCCACCACACGATGGGCGGGCGCGGGCGCGGGAGCAGCTCGATACGCACCGAGGTGAGCTCGTCGTCGCGCACCTCGGCGCGGGCCGTCCTCGCGAGGTGCTGCGCGTCGGTCACTTCGAGCACCGCCGCGCCAGGGGCGAGCTCGACGTCGATCGCACCGCGTCCCCTCACCACGCCGTTGACGCGAATGGTCGCGGACGAGACGTTGCTCGAGATGCGCAGACGTCCCGCAGGCGGAGCAGAGCGCTCGAGCACGATCGTCTCGGTGAGGCGCTCGCCGCGCGCGAGGTTGAGCTCGAGCACGCGCTCACGAAACCGCTGCCGCTGAACCACCACTCGATGCGCGCCGGGGTCGACCTCGATCGGATGGCTCGGGTCCACAGGGGCGCCGTCGAGCAGCACTTGCGCGCCGCTCGTGGCGACCGTCAGGCTGATCGTCGCCAGCGCGCTCTGCGCGTCGCGAACGATCGATTCCATTTCTGCGCGCCCCTCGGCGGACACACGCTCGCCTGCCACCTGAAAGAAGCGCGTCGCCACCGCGCGCACCGAACGATACCGCCCTACGGCGACGTAGCTGCGCGCGAGCGCGTAGTACACGATGGGCACAGGGCATCGATCGCCGAGCGGCTCGAGCGTCGCGACGACCTCCGCCCAACGCTCGGCGTCTCGCGCGGCGACCGCGCGCGAAAGCGCCTCGCCGCACAGGGGATCCGGCGCCGACTGCGCGTGTGCGCCTGCGGGCCACGCGGCAAACGCAGCGGCGAAACACAGGCGACGCGCACGACTCACGGAACGCAGTCTACCGTCCATTGGTCCCGACAGCGCGGAGGATTTCGTGCGGGAGTCGCGCCCGCCCCGACGGGCGAGGATGGTTGACGCCCCGCGTCGCGCCGCGGTCGAACGACGTGCGAAGCCCCGCCGCTCCCGTGACTCGACGCTGGCGCATCGGAGCTTTGCGCGTGGAGCGACGAAGCTCCGCGAGACTCGACATCGTCGCTCGAAACATCGCTCGAAACATCGCTCGAAACATCGCTCGAGGCGTCCCCAACAGCGCTCGGCTCGGTCGTCGGCTCGGCGATCGAGCCAGAGGAAGCCGAGGCGTCGACCACCGCGACGTGCGCGGCGCTGTTGTGACGGCGGGATCCAGCGAAGCCGACCAATCCCACCGCGCTGAGCAACGACAGGGCGCCCACGACAATCACCCCAGCGCGCACGAGTGAAGTTCGGCGCTGCGCTGTGTGCACGATCGCGTCCGCCGATGTCGGCAGCGAGGCGCCCGCGTCGGTCGCGGTTGCCTCTGCGCTCGGAGCAGAAACGAGGCTCTGGGTGCCGGGCTCTGAATCGTTCTTGGCGATTCTGTGAGCGTCTCGCACGGTCTCGGGCTCTGCCGGCGGAGGCTCGGGCTCGAGATCGGCGCGCCTCGCCGCGTCGTCGAGGGGCGCGCTCGTCGCGGACACGAGCGCGTCGCGCCACGAGCGCCGCTCGACCAGCGCGGCGGCGAGAAAGTCGCTCACCTCGGCGGGTCCCACGAAGACGCCCGTCGACGCGATAAACGCCTCGAGCGAGCGCGCAAGCTCTTCAGCGGTCGCGAACCGGTCGCTCGCCGCGGGCGCGAGGGCCTTCATCACGATTCGCTCGAGCTCTACAGGGTAGCCGTCGACGAGCGACGAGGGCGCAGGCGCGCCCGCGAGGACCGCGGCGATCGTGGCGGCCTCGCTGTCTGCCTTGAAGAGTCGACGGCGCATCGAGCACTCCCAGAGCACGACGCCGAGCGCGAACACGTCGACGCGCCGGTCGATCGGCTCGCGGCGAAACTGCTCGGGAGCCATGTACGCGATCTTGCCCTTGAGCGCGGCGTTGGTCGTGCGCTCTGACAGTCGCTCGGTCCACTGCGCGATGCCGAAGTCGAGGACCTTCGTGAAGCCGTCGTACAGGACGTAGACGTTTTGCGGGGACACGTCGCGGTGGATCACGTTGACTCGTCGCCCATCGGCGCCCACGAGCTCGTGCGCCGCGTGAAGGCCGCGCGCCGCGTCGGCGACGATCCTCGCGCCGATCGCATAGGGCAGCCCGCCCAGCGAAGCGATCGCAGACAGCACGGTGCTCAGCGGCTCGCCGTGCAGGTACTCCATCACGATGTACGACGTGCCTCGCTCGGAGCCGTAGTCGGTCACGCGACACACGTTGGGGTGATCGATGCGCGCCGCGAGCCTCGCCTCGTCGAGAAACATCGTGACGAACGTCGGATCGGACGCGACGTGCTCGTGCGCGGTCTTCACGGCGACCCATCGCTCGAAGCCGCCCTCGGCGTGCTGTCGCGCGAGGTACACCGCGCCCATTCCACCCGCGGCCAATCGGTAGCGAAGCTCGTAGCGCCCGAGAGAGCGTCGCTCGACCGATGCGTGCAAGCGAGAGAGTGCTTCGTGAAGTGCGACCACTGTCGACTGAAGGAATCAATGATAAAGAACCCCGAGTCGAGATTCCAGCGGATGAGCGAAGAGGACACACGACTGGATCCTTCGATCACGACGTCGATCCATCACCGCGCGCTCGGGCTGCGCTGGCGGGATGCGCGCGGCGCGAGGGGGGTCAACATCACCCGCCGCGTCGTGCTCGGAACCGCGAAACACCTGCCCGAATCGATTCAAGACACGACCGTGTCGCGCCTGCACGCCGAGCTCGAGCTGCGTGACGACGGCTTGTGGGTGCGAGACCTCGGCAGCAAGAACGGCACGTTCGTCGACGACGTGCGCGTCGCGCTCGCGCGGGTCGAGCGAGGGCAGACGCTGCGGCTCGGCCGCACGACCATGAGCATTTTGTGGGACGAGTCGCCGGCCACCATCGAGCTGTCGACCAAGAGCGCGTTCGGCCCGCTGCTCGGCGCGAGCGTCGCGATGCGCGCGATGTTTCGAGAGCTCGAGCGGATCGCCGCGCACGACGTCACCGTCTTGCTCCGCGGCGAGACGGGCACGGGCAAAGAGCTCGTCTCGCAGGCGATTCACGAGCGATCTGGCCGCGCTTCGAGCCCGTTCGTCGTCGTCGACTGCGGCGCCCTCACCGAGACGCTGCTCGAGAGCGAGCTGTTCGGTCACGCGCGCGGCGCCTTTACCGGAGCGATCGGCGCGCGCGCTGGCGTGCTGGAGAGCGCCAACGGCGGCACGGTCTTTCTCGACGAAATCGGCGAGATGCCGCTCGCGCTCCAGCCGAGGCTCCTGCGCGCGCTCGAAGACCGCACCGTCCGTCGACTCGGCGAGAACCAACGCCGATCGTTCGACGTTCGAGTGATCGCCGCTACGCACCGTGACCTGCGCGCCATGGTCAACGACGGGACGTTTCGAGAGGACCTCTATTTTCGACTCGCCGTCGTCGAGTGCGAGATCCCTCCGCTGCGCGAGCGGCGCGAGGACATCCCGCTGCTAGCCGCGCATTTCGCCGCTAAATTCGCGGCCAATCTGTCGGCCGACGACCTCTCCGAGCTCTCGACCCAGAGCTTCGCCGGCAACGTGCGCGAGCTGCGCAACGCCGTCGAGCGCCGCGTGGTGCTGGGTCGCGCTTCGGCGCGGCTCGACATCCCTGCGCAGAGCGCGGCGCGATCGGTTCCCGTCGAGTCTGCGCAGCCGCTACCGCTCGACCTCGCGACGCCATTCAAAGTGCTGCGCGACCTTTGGACCGATCGGCTCGAGCGCGAATACCTACAAGGCCTGCTCTCGCTGCACGCCAACAACATCTCGGCCGTCGCCAACGCCGCCGGACTCGATCGCAGCTACGTCCATCGATTGCTCCGAAAGCACGAGCTCGGCTGATCGACAGCGGTTGGTCTCGCCCCGACTCCAACGCTCAGCATTGGTCTATTCTGGATTGGGTCGCCCGGTCACTTCACCTCGACCGCGATCTTCCCTTTGTGAAGCCGCACTTCGAGCGCGTCGCCCGTTTGCACCTGCGCGCTGTCCACGACGGCCTTGCCCTCTTTGAGCGCCACTGCGTAGCCGCGGCTCAAGATCGCCAACGGGCTCAGCGCGTGCAGCTTTCCCGCGAGCTGCGCGAGGGCGTCTCGCTGCGACTCGATCGATCGCTGCGCGGCGGGGCGCAGCTCCTCCGTTCGCTCGCGCAGTTGCCGCGATTTATCGAGCATCACCCGCTGCATCGCCGGGCGCAGCCTCGCTTCGAGCGAGCTCATCGTGGCGCGGTCGCGCGCGAGTCGCGATCGCGGATGCGCCCCTTGCAGGCGTTGCTCGGCGCGCCCGAAGACCATCTTCGCTTTGCGCACACGGCCGCGCAGCAAGGTCGCCATGCGCGCAACGGACTCGTCGATCCACTGTCGCGTAGGCTCGGTGAGCTTGCGCGGGTCGCCGAGCCGCTTCTCCATGCGCCCGAGAAAGACGCGACGACGATTGACCATCGCGTGCGTGGCCTTTGCGGCTCGCTTGCTCAGCGTCGAGAGCTCGTCGCGCACGACCCGCAGCTCGGGCACCGCCATCTCTGCGGCATTGGAGGGCGTCGCCGCGCGGACGTCCGCCACGAGGTCGGCGACCGTATGGTCCACCTCGTGTCCCACCGCAGAAATCACTGGGACTCTCGAGTTCGCGATCGCACGGGCCACCCGCTCGTCGTTGAACGCCGCCAGGTCTTCGCTCGACCCTCCCCCGCGTCCGACGATCACCACGTCCACCATGGGGAGCGTCTGGATGCGCTCGATGGCGGCGACGATCTGCGCGGGGGCGTCCGTGCCTTGCACGAGCGTGTTGGCGATCACGACGCGCGTCGGCCACCGCCGAGAGAGCACCCTGCAAATGTCGGCGAACGCCGCGCCGGTCCTCGCGGTGACGACCCCCACAACCCGTGGAAATTTCGGGAGTCTTCGCTTTCGCTCGAGCGCGAAGAGCCCCTCCGCGGCGAGCTTCTTCTTCAGCGCTTCGAGCGCCGCTGCGGCGCTTCCGGCGCCAGAGATCATCGCGGTCTCGACGATGAACTGAAACGACCCGCGCGGCGCGTAGAGCGACGCCCTGCCGCGCACGACGACCTGCATCCCTTCGCGCAGATCCAGGCGCGCCTTGGCGAGCGCCCCCTTGAAGAAGCAGCACGAGACCCGCGCGTCTTGCTCTGGATCCTTGAGGTCGAAGTACGCGTGCCCCATGGACGAGACCTTGAGCTGCGCGATCTCGCCCTCGACCCACACCTGGGGAAATCTCTCTTCGATCGTCCCCTTCACCTGCCGATTGAACTCGGCCACGGTGAGCGCTTTGGGGCGCACAGGAAGCACTCGAACGCCCGGCTCGTTCATCACCGACGGGTCATACCGCACCGCGGCGAGACGCGCCCATTTTCGCCAATCGTCGGCGCGAGGGTGACGAAACAACGGTCGTCGGCTCACTAGGCGGTTGACGGTGGGCCCCGTACGCGGGAGATACCGAGACGGAACCGATGCCCGATCCCGCTCTGGCGCGCCTGCTCGACCGACGCTTCATCGCCGTGACCGGCAAGGGCGGGACTGGCAAGACCACGCTCACCGCCGCGCTTGCCATCCTCGCAGCGCAGCGCGGAAAGCGAGTGCTCGTGTGCATGTCGCAAGCGCGCGAGCGCCTGAGCGCCATGCTCGAGACCGAGTTCATCGACACCGACGTCAAGAACATCCTCGCGTCGATCGACGCGGTGAACATGGAGCCAGAGGCCGCGCTCGAAGAGTACGGCATGATGATCCTCAAGGTCCGCGCGCTCTACAAAGCCGTGATGGACAACCGCGTGGTCAAGGGCTTCATCCGAGCCGTCCCGGGGATGGACGCGTGGAGCATGTTGGGCAAAGCCCTCTTTCACGTGAAAGAAGAGGAGAACGGCAGGCCCAAGTACGACGTCGTGATCCTCGACGCGCCCGCGACGGGACACGGCGTGCAGATGCTCAGGGTCCCGATGGTGATCGAGAAGATCGCGCCGCCGGGCTTGCTGCGGCGAGAGGCGAGCGACGGCCTCGCGATCATGCGCGACCCGTCCAAGAGCGCGGTGGTCTTGTGCACCCTGCCCGAAGAGATGCCCGCAGCAGAGACCGAAGAGCTCGTCGCGACGATGCGCAACGAGCTGCTGCTCCCGATCGGCGCGCTCGTGGTCAATCAGATCCTCTCGCCGCTCTTTCAGAACAAGACCCAACAAGCGCGCGACGCCGCCACGGCGCTCGAAAAGGTGAGCGCGTTCGCGCCGCTCGCGACCACCACACGCACACGCGCCACCCGCGAAGAGCTGCAGAAGGTCATCCTCGAGCGGCTCGCGAAGCTCCAACTTCCGCGCGTGTACGTCCCCGCCTTGCCCGTCGAGCGCGTGCGTCGTACGCACGTTCAAGCGCTGGCGAAGGTGCTCGCCGACGGCGGAATCTGAGCGGCGACAGGGTTGCCCCGTGGCCGCGCAGACGCCGCTCGGACCCGTCCCGTATCAGCCGCTGTTCTGCGAAGAAAACGCCTGGCAGATCGCGCGCGTCGCCCGCGATCACGGCCTCAAGGCGCGCGTCGTGTTCGTCACCAACGAGCACAAGCACGTCGCCATGCTACGGCAGAGCGCCAGCAAACAAAGCGACGGCTTGATTGTGTGGGACTACCATGTCTTCGTCGCCGTCCAGCGCGACGGACGGTGGGAGGCGTGGGACCCGGACACGACGCTGCCCTTGCCCACTCCGTACGAGCGCTACATCGCCGAGTCATTTCGCGACGAAGCGCGCTGGGAAGCTCGCTTTCGACCCAAGCTGCGCGTCGTCGACGCCGACCGGCTCTTGCGAGGGTTCGCCTCGAGCCGCGAGCACATGAAGGACGACGGCGGACAGTGGCTCGCAGAGCCCCCTCCCTGGCCAGCGATCATCGGAGAGGGCGGCGCCTACACGCTCGCCGCGTTGATCGACGCCCGCGACGAGAGAGCTGGCCCGTGGATCACACCCACAGACGCGATCACTGCGATCGAGCGCTGAGAGAAGACCGACGCCGCACGCCTACCGCCCCGCGCGCACGGTGAGGGCGCACCCGGGCGCGAGGTGATCGGTGAACCACTCGGCCAGCGCGAGCGAGTCCGCGCCGTCCGCGATGATCTCGCTCGCGCACGAGCGACACCCGAGCGTGAGCGCGCCGCGCCGAGGTGCCGCGCGAAACACGCGCCCCGGACGCGACGCAAACGCGCGCAGACAGCGGTCGTCGCAGAGCCAGAGCGCGCTGCCGATCACGATGGCGTCCTGCGCGCCCTTCTGGCGCACCGGCTCGCCGCCGCGCGTGAGCACCGCGAGCCACCGAGAGCACTCGGCGCAGAGCACCCGCGGAGGCTCGGTCGATACTGAAATCGACGTCCAGAAGGTGCGAGAGCGCAGGTCCTCGCGCCAACCGTCCGCGGGTTCGAGAGAAAACGTCTCGACGCGCGAACTGTCGACGTCGATGAAGAGCTCGCAGCGATCAGAACCGGCACGCTCCGCGAGAGCGTGGAGGGACAGAAGCTCGAGAACCGACGAGGTGTCGATCTGAAAGCCGTTCCATTTCCACGGCTTCATCGAGCCTAGCCAGGCAAATTCGCGACAGCTCGCGCACAAGAGAGACCACTCGACGCCCATGCGTTTCGGCGCCATGGTCGCACGTCGGACCGCAAAACGAGCGCAATTGTACAGCGGACTGCGGGTACACTCGCCGGCCGGCAGACACGCACCAATGAGCGAATCACCACGCATCGACGGGCTCGTCCTCTCCTTCGAGGACCACGGATTCTGGCTCGATTTGACGGAGACGCTGGTCGCGCACCCTCCCCCCGAGCCGCTCGCCTCGCGCATCGACGCCGCGTTCGAAGCGATGCGCGCGCTCGAGCGCGGGGCGATCGCCAACCCCGACGAGAAGCGCATGGTCGGGCACTATTGGCTTCGCGCCTCGAAGCTCGCGCCCTCCGACGAGCTGCGCGCGGCGATCGACGAGACCCGCGAGCGCGTGTTCTCGTTTGCCCGCGACGTGCACGAAGGGCTCGTCGCGCCGCCAGGCGGAGGACGGTTCGACAAGCTCTTGCTCGTGGGCATCGGCGGAAGCGCGCTCGGTCCGCAGTTCGTCGCCAACGCGCTCTCGCAGGGGCCGTCGGACAAGATCGAGCCATTCTTCTTCGACAACACCGATCCTCAGGGATTTTCGAGGGTTCTCGCGCGCATCGGCGACGGCCTCTCGCGCACGCTCACCGTCGTGGTCTCGAAGTCCGGCGGCACCAAAGAGACCCGCAACGGAATGCTCGCCGCGCAACGCGCATACGCCGCGCGCGGGCTCGACTTCGGCGCGCACGCGGTCGCCGTGACGCAAGAGGGATCCGAGCTCGATCGCGTCGCCGTGAAGGACCGTTGGATCGCGCGGTTTCCCATGTGGGATTGGGTCGGCGGACGCACGAGCGAGCTGTCCGCAGTGGGCCTGTTGCCCGCGGCCCTCCAGGGTCTCGACGGCGCGGCCATGCTGGATGGCGCAGCGCAAATGGACGAGCTCACGCGCGTCGAAGACAGCGCGAAGAACCCAGCGATGCGCCTCGCGCTCGCGTGGCACACGCTCACCAACGGCCGCGGAGAGCGGGACATGGTCGTCCTGCCGTACCGAGATCGCATCGAGCTCGCCTCGCGCTACCTCCAGCAGCTCGTGATGGAGTCGCTCGGAAAAGAGCTCGACCTCGATCAAAAGCCCGTCCATCAGGGGATCGCGGTCTACGGAAACAAGGGATCGACCGACCAGCACGCGTACGTCCAACAGCTCAGAGACGGCGTCGACAATTTCTTCGTGACCTTCATCGAGGCGCTCGACGACGAAGAGCCCGCCCCCGTCGAGGTCGAGCGCGGAGTGACCGCGGGCGACTACCTGTTCGGGTTTCTCGAGGGAACGCGCCGCGCCCTGGCGACGCAAGGACGCCGGTCGTTGACCATCACCGTCCGCCGCTGCGACGCCCGAGCGATCGGGATGCTCGTCGCGCTCTTCGAGCGGGCAGTCGGGTTCTATGCCGCGCTCGTCAACATCAACGCCTATCACCAGCCCGGCGTCGAAGCAGGCAAGAAGGCAGCAGCCGAGCTGCTCGCGCTGCAATCCCGCGTGATCGAGGCGCTTCGCGCGCAGGGCGGCGAGGCGGTCACGGCGAGCGAGCTGGCCGCGAGCCTCTCGTCGGACACCAGCGCTTCGGCGGACGCGACCGCTACCGTATGGCGAGTGCTTCGTCGGCTGGCGAGCAACGCGGGGCGAGGCGTCGAGCAGGTCGACGGACTCGGCGTGAGCACACGTTTTCGAGCTACGTTGTAGTTACCTCACTCGCGCGAGGCCGGGGAGCGCGAGCTTGACGCCGTCGAGAAAGAACTCGACCGCGACCGACGCCAGGATCAAGCCCATCACGCGGTTGATGACGTTCATCCCGGTGTGGCCCA
>LNFM01001444.1_pt1 | contig 63184 bp, 60 predicted proteins | sample 596031 | NCBI WGS metagenome assembly LNFM01 (sample SAMN04254537, study PRJNA301005) | activated carbon metagenome | isolation source: dual media filters at the Ann Arbor, Michigan drinking water treatment plant | place: USA: Ann Arbor
CGGCCATCGTGTTCTATTGCACGTCGCTCCACCAGGCTTCTGGTTCGGAGAGATTGCAACGGGAGGCGGGGCAACAACCATGGTCACCGCACGCTGCTACACGCGCGTTGTTGTGTGGCGCGTTCCGGTCTTCGTTGTGTCGAGGATTCTCAGTTCCGAGCCAGAACTCTTCAGCGCACTCAGCCAGCTTATGGCTGCGCGGTTCTCAGCGCTCATTGAGACTGTGTGCGCCATGCGTCGCCCGACGGCCTTGGCGCAAATTGCTGGACGCCTCTCACTCATGGATGAGAAGTGCAAGGACTGCGATTCCGCAGTGACGAGATCGGTCTTCCAGATGTCCCAAAATGATTTGGCGGATATGACTGGACACGCTCGGCAAACAGTCAACGCTGCAGTCAATAAGCTTGAAGATGAGGGGCTCATCCAGGTCGGGCACCGACAGATCGAGATACTCGATTCAAAAGGTCTCGACGCTTACTTCACCGGTGAGAAGTCTTAGACTGGCGTTGGCGCCGTCGCTCTCCCGAATGTCTGGTTCTGGCCCAAAGCAGGCTTCAGCTCTGTGGCTGCTCTCGGAGGTGAAGCGGAATCCGTTCCTGCGCTCAAATGCTGTGGCCGTAGCGCGCCTACGACGACTTGCCCCACTGTCGGCCCGCTTGGTGCGAACGCTGTTGGCCCGAGCGCTGGTAACCAAACCTGCGAAGATCGCTCGCTGGAACCGGACATGCCATCAGCGGTCGTTCCGGATCGGGAGCATGCTTGTTCGTCTCTCTAACCCGGAGACCAATCATGGAAAAGGAACTAGCATGCACATCTGACACGCAGATCTCTAGAAGACCCTGGAACAAGGGCAAGCTCATCGGCGCGAAGCCGCCTCTCAGGCCAAGCCACGTCTGGTCGATACGAACCAAGCTGCAGATCGAAGGCAAGAAGCGCGATCTCGCGCTGTTCAACTTCGCGATCGACAGCAAACTGCGCGGGTGTGACGTCGTTGCCGTTCATGTGGATGACATCGCCCCAAGCGGCTACTCAATGGACCGCGCGACGATCCGGCAGAAGAAGACCGGCAGGCCGGTGCGATTCGAACTGACAGACCAGACACGCATGGCCATTGACGACTACCTGAGATTGACCGGGAGACAACCAGGCCAGTTCTTATTTGCCGGCCGCAAGGATGATGGCAAACGCGGGTTGACCACGCGCCAATACGCGCGGCTGGTGCAAGAGTGGATAGCCAGCATCGGTCTCGACCCGGCAAAATTCGGCACACACTCGTTGCGGCGCACGAAGGCGGTGCTGATCTACCGGCGCACTGGCAATCTCCGGGCAGTCCAGTTGCTGCTCGGACACTCAAAGATCGAGAGCACGGTCCGGTATCTCGGCATCGAGGTCGATGATGCAATTGAGATCGCGGAGAAGATCGATATCTGACCCGTCGCCGCTATTCCACCGATTGCGGACATGCTCGGCGACGTCTTTGAAGTCGCCGAGCAGACTCATGGGATGTCCACTAATGGGATGTCGCTGCCAAGCGATCGAGATGCCTTCATAATAGCTGCCGACATCGACATTCGCTACTTAGAGCAATTAGTACAGCGGCAGATTTCTGCCAGATGAAGTTCGAAGTATTCTATTCCGTAATCGTAGGAAAGCTCTTCGCCAGGCTGGATGGTGCGGAGGGCAAAGATATGAAGTCGACGATTACGGATCCTGACCTCGCAGTTCGGAGCGCAGGAGTGGTTGACGAAGCGAGCAATATTCGTCGGAACGTTTCCGTCAATCATGCTCACGTCACTCGTCCAGAAGAGGTACTTCCCGCAATTTTTCTTAATCTGTTTGGCTGTGGCGCGGCGTCCAAGGTACTCGATGACGAGTGAGCCTTTGGTTATGCGCTCTTGGGTGAAAAGACCCCTGCCGCTGTGTGACCGAAGGACTGTTAGCCGGCAGGCATAAATCATCGCTCATCGGGCCCGGATGCTCACTGGGATTCCTCACGCCCGCTTTTGTATACCCGTGTCGGTCTGGGTCACACAGACATCCTGGCGACGGCGGCGCTGACACTAGGCAACGCCAAATTATTGGAGCACGGGCCGGCCGCACCTGGGCAAATACCGCCGATCAAATCTGGCCAACGACCCCCCGGGGACGGGATACACACAGCGGAAGTGATGGACGCCCATGCAGAGCCGACTGAAGATGCGACGAGATGGTGCAAGTGCTTGGCTGCTATGCGATGCAGCTACCGGCGCTGATATTGGCGGAATTCAATACGTGCATGCATCAGACGGCAACCACTACCGGCCATGGCTGCTCGTCGATGGCGTTCGGAGTGCTATTGGTGAGCCGTTACCACAACTGGCCATGGCGGCGCGTGCTGTGGAGGAAAGACGGAACTGAATGGCAGCATGGCTGCGACCCTGCGCAGGGTTTAGGGGCGCAACGCACAATGCTGGTCGCGCGCCTTCGCACTACCTCCGGCAGAGGAACCGAAGCTTCGCGCAGTGAGCATCTGTCCAAAAGCGTCGGTCCGGGTCCGTTAATGGCAAAGCACGCTAAAGGTAGGGCGCTAAATCGCGAAAGGATGTAACCGCGGTGTAACCGAGGCGGTCCGATGGCTTCCGCTGCGCCCTCGCGACAACCCATTAAGCGTTGCGGGAGAACGCGGAAGTCCGTCGGAGAAGGCTCTGGAATAATTTAGGAAGTGGCGCGCCCGGAAGGATTCGAACCTCCGGCCCCCAGATTCGTAGTCTGGTGCTCTATCCAGCTGAGCTACGGGCGCTTTATCTTGCGAATGGATACCCCAGGCGCTGAGAGCAAAGCCCAGCGCCGCACGGAGCGGCAAGAGCGCCTCTTTTAACGACAGTGGAAGACGCGCGCAAGGGGTGGCGGCAAGCCGGTTGGTCGCGCCACCGGCATATGCCCAAACCGGTAGCCGCCGAACGGGCCGGTCGGGCGCTCATGGCGGCTGTTCATTGCGGCTGACGGTCGGGGATGCGCAGTTCAAACGCGGCCCCGACGATAGTCTCGACAAGCCGCAGGCTCCCACCGTGCGCTTGCGCCAGTTCCGCCGAAATCGGCAGACCGAGCCCAGTCCCGCCCCTGCGCGTCGATCCTTGAAACGGTTGAAACAGCTTGTCGCGCGCCCGGGCTGGAATACCCGGACCGTTGTCGCTGATGACCACGATGACAGTGTCCTTCTCCCGCCGGCCGCGCAGTTCGATCTGCCCCCCCGCCGGCCCGTCCTCGCGGCTCTCGATCGCCTGCACCGCGTTCCGGCACAAATTCGAAAAGATGCGAAACAGATGCTCCCGGTCGGCATTGATCATCAACTGAGGATCGACGGCCAGCACGAGAGCGATCTTGCCATCGCGAGCCAGATTGAGCGTCTCGACGACATCCTCGATGAGCGGGCGGAGAACAAAAAATTCCCGCTTCTGTATCGTCTCTTCGGTGCGCCCGAACCGTAGCGTCTCGTTGCAGAAGTTGATCGCGCGATCGAGCGAGGCAATCAGTTTCGGTGCCACCCGTTGCACCGTCGGATCGGCGCTGTCGGTCAAGCGGTCGGAGATGAGCTGCGCATTGGCCAGCATGTTGCGCAGGTCGTGATTGATCTTGGAAACCGCCAGGCCGAGCTGCGCCAACCGAGTTTTTTGTTTCAACAGTTGTGACAGCTGTCGCTGCATTTGCGCCAGCTCTTCCTCGGCGCGGCCGATTTCATCCGAGCGCCCCGACGGCACCACGACACGCGAAGCATCTTCTGGATCGGCGCTGTACTCGACAATATTGCGCGACAACTTGCGGATCGGCTTCACCAGCAATTGGCTGATGGCGACATAAACGATGGCCGCCGTGGTCAGTGCGACGAGCAGCGACAACCAGAAGATTTCCGTGCCATAGCGCCACATCGCACGCTGCAGCGGCTCCTCCGGCATCACCACTTCGATCACGTCGTCGAAGCGCGGCCCGACCAGCCCAAGAACGCGCATCGTCCGCTCGCCGTCAGAACGCATGACGACGAGCGCATCATTGATCGCAACGATGCCTTGCGAAATTTGATCGGAAAAAGTCGTCCGCGCCGGTTGGCGCATGTCATAGGTCACATCGATCGTGAATTCCTGCACGGGCGGCAGGATGACCCGTCGCGCACCACCACGCCTGACCGCGATGGCCCGGACCAGCGCCGTGCGAAGGAGTTCATTGCGCAAAGCCGGCGGAACCTCGCGCCCCGGCACGCTATCGGCGGCAATGGCCGAGACCAGAGCCGTATTGATGCGGTCATTCAGCCAATTCACGCGAAAGTTTGCCAACGCCGGCAAGAATATCAGGATCTGAGCGATCATCACGAAGGCACCGGTGATGAGCAGGAGCTTCAGGGGCAGACTGAACCGGAACCGCGACATCACGCGGCGCCACGCAGCACCCAGCGAGTTGGCCACGCGCCGACCACGCCCGACCGGCCCCAAGGCCCGAGCGTCACCGTCCACAGCCTTCTGGCGCTCCAAATCTTGCAGCACAGTTGTGGGCCTCTTCCCGTCGCGGCCGGGAATGTGCCACTTCGAGAGCAACTTGTCAGCCGCTCGACCGAGTTAGCCCTAAGTCGTTCTCGAACAATGAAATAAGATTTCGGATCGCCCGCGCCAAGGTTTGACGCAGAAATTAACGACCTGTCGTGGTTCAGCCAAGTTTGGCGAGCCATCCAATGACGCGCCGCAGCAGCGGACTTCCGGCCGAGTCCGCGTAATAGCGGTAGGCAACCCGCTTGTTTACCTCACCCAATGTCGGATAGGGCGAAACCCATCCCGTCATTGCACGGATATTGAGGCCTTGCGAGATCGCAAGCGACCACATCTGAATGAGTTCTCCCGCATGCGCGCCCAGGATCGTCGCTCCCAGGATCCGGCCGCGCCCGTCGGTCACGACTTTGATGTGACCCTCCGTCTCGCGCTCGGCCTGCGCGCGGTCGTTCTCGTGATAGGGCCAGCGCAGCACGCGGATTTTCATCGACTTGGCCTGCGCATCGGCCTCGGTGAGGCCAATGTGCGCCAGTTCCGGTTCCGTGAATGTGACCCAAGGAATTTGACCGGGCACAACCTTGGCCGGCAGCCGGAACAGAATACGCCGGATGACAATCCCGGCATGATAATTGGCAACGTGCGTGAATTGCAGTGCCCCGGCCACGTCCCCGATAGCAAAGATCTTCTTGTTGCTGGTCCTCAGTCCCCGATCGACGGTGATGCCGCTTTTTTCGAATCGGACACCCGCCGCCGCGAGATTGAGATCTGAGATGTTGGGACGCCGGCCGGTCGCGAGCAGGAGATGTGTCCCGTCCACCGCCTCGGTGCCGCTTGGACCTTTGACTTCCACCCTGACGCCGATGGCTGTTCTCTGAACCGATTTAGCACTCGACTGTTCACGCACGTCAATGCCTTCAGCGCGAAGCATCGCCAGCAGGGGCGCGGTTAATTCCGGATCATCCTTGCCCAGCGCCTTGGCGCCCTCGATGACCGTAACCCGACTGCCAAGGCGGCGATGGGCCTGCGCCATCTCCATACCGATCGGACCGCCGCCGATGACGATGAGGTGCTCCGGCCGCGCGGTGTTGTCAAACAGCGTCTCGTTGGTGAAGTAGGCAACGTCTTCCAGACCTGGAATAGGTGGAACAACCGGCGACGATCCAGTCGCAATCACAAAGCGGCGCGCCGCGATCAAGTAGTCCCCGGCCGCCACGGTTGCGCCATCGACAAAACGCCCGGCAGCTTGAATAACCTGGACGCCGAGGCCCTGGAAACGCTCGACACTGTCGTTGGGCGCAATGGCTGCGATGACCGATTGCACATGTCGATTGACGGCAATGGGATCGATGACCGGTTCGACCGGCTGAATTCCGAAAATCCCCGAAGTTCGCATCGCGTGCGCGCGCTTGGCCGATGCGATGAGCGCCTTCGACGGCACGCAACCGTAATTAAGGCAGTCGCCGCCCATCTTGTGCTTCTCGATCAAGACGACGCGCCGGCCGAATGCGGCCGCAGCCGCCGCAACGGATAACCCACCCGAACCGCCGCCGATCACGCAAATATCGACGTCAAGCCGCGTCGTCGGCGATGCGGACTGCGGCGCACTACCGGCTTTAGTTGGCTCCATTACGTGCGCTCCACTTCTTCACACCAACCGGGATCAGCGCGATCAGTCCGATAAGGACAAATGCCGCCACCAATTCACCGGTGACCAGGTTGCTTGTATCGATCGTATAGGGACAGTTGAGATTTGGCTCGCGCGCCTGTTGCGCCAGGCATGTGGCATGCACAGCATTTTGCGCGTCCACCACGCTGCCGAGCCCTGAACCGGCAACGGAAAATGCGACCGTGCCTGGAATGATGCCGAATAACGTCCCGATCACATACGTCGACAGCGGGACGCCGAGCAGCGCCGGCGCAAGGTTGACGATGAAGAATGGGAAAACCGGAACCAGTCGCAGGAAGAGCATGTAGCTCAGCGCATTTTCTTTGAACCCCTCACTCAGTTTGCCAAGCCACGGCCCCGCTCGCGCGGCCAGTGATTCGCCAAGCGACGTCTTGGCGACGAGATAAACGAGCGTTGCTCCCGCGGTCGCTGCCACGACCGTCGCGATCGCACCGATCTGCCAACCGAACAGCAATCCTCCAGCCAAGGTCATAATCAGCCCGCCGGGCAGTGAAAGGGCGACCACAACAACATAGAGGGCCATGTAAATACCGATGGCCGCCACGAAGTTGGTGTCGATGAAACTCCGCAGTTCAGCATAGTTCCGGCCAATCGTCTCAAACGACAAGTACCGATGCCAGCCCATGCCAAAGACAAGCGCCATGACCGCAAGAAGAATGACGAGCGGAAGCCAGCGTTTGACGCCGGCATTCAAAGATGTGGCCGCAGACATTGAGAACCTCTCCTTCGGCGCCGCTCAACGGGGATGCGCGCTATCGTTCAAAGACCAATCGTATCGGTCATCATCGATCTCGGATCTGTTTCCGAGGCCCCGCGCGAGGTCGGGTTCGGCGTAGCGCTTGAGATGTTCAATGATCGCGCGATCCGAATTGCCGAAGTCGCTTTTGTACCAACGATAAATTGATGAGACCACAAGCCGGTTGTCTATCAATGAAGCCCCGCGCGGATGGTTGACATAACTGCGTGCTGCCAAGTCGAGTTGTTTTCCCAGAGTGGCTCCAGTGAACGGCTCCAGCGGCAGATCTGGACACCCGAACGACGCGCAATTGACGGCATAGTGCACGCGAACGTCCTGAAAGACCGGTCGCAGAATACCGTGTTCGATATCGTCGAGGCTAAGGCGGACACCGCCAACCGTGACCACTTTCGCTTTCCAGGGCCCGCCCGAGAAAGTGGCAAGCAGTCCGCCTCCAAGCGAAATGTCCTTAATTGTGCCGACCGGGTAGTGGTCGAGGACAATGTCGAGAGTTTTAGCGTTATAGAGGTTCGCCCAAAAGGCGAACTGCTCGGGCCGGTCGAGCACTGCAACATCGGCGGCGGAAACCTGCGCGATGTAGGCCTTTAGAGCCGACCGGCCATTTTGCTGAAATCTGGCGTAGTCGACGCGCACAATGCCGTCACGGTCAAGCTTTGCGTACCGCTGCAGCAGTTCACCGAAGGGGCGATGGTCGATCATCGCCTTGGAGCCGGCGGCAGAACGACCGAACACAGCCGCCAATTCATCCGCTTGCACCGGCACCGCGATTATCAACGCGAATAGGACGAACCACGGCAATCGTGCAGACCGAAAAATCAAACGACGCGTAGATGCATCTACAAACATGAGCGATGTCCCCCCGCCGGCTTGGCCTACACATCTACGCAATCAGTTGGCCGAGGTTTCGGCTGCATAGGCATTTGCAGCATGACCGCCGATTGACTTGCCCTGCACCCAACCTTATAGACTGGCGGCTTCCATTCCTGCCGGAATTGGTTCGAGCCAGCTGCAGTTGCAGCGGCCCGCAGAACGTATTTCGGTAGCACATTGATGTCACAACCCTTCCCCAGACAGCTCGTGTAGCCGTCATCGGGGATACCGATCAGACGGAGAGTACCGTGAAGCGCACCTATCAACCGAGCAAGCTTGTGCGCAAGCGCCGGCATGGCTTCCGCAAGCGCATGGAAACCCCTGGTGGGGTGCGGGTTCTGGCCCGCCGTCGCGCCAAGGGCCGCAAGCGCCTGTCGGCCTAGTGGATTGCGGGTGATTGCGTATCACTCGCTGCTGCTGTTCTGAGGGTCGGACGTGAAATTGACCACCCTCAAAAAGCGATCGGAATTCCTGCGTATTCGGGGCGGGGCCAGGTGCCCAACGCCCCCCTTCGTTTTGGAAGCAAAGCCGCGTCTGGAACCGGCCGCCCCTTGCTCGCCGCCGCGCTTCGGCTTCACGGTCACCAAAGCCATGGGCGGCGCCGTCGAACGCAATCGCATTCGCCGCCGTCTCAAGGCCGCCGTGACGGCCATTGCCGGAACCGCTGCCCGGCCGGGTCAAGACTATGTGCTGATCGCCCGTAAAGACGCACTCGACATCCCGTTCGATACCTTGAAGAAAGACCTTGAACGCGCCTTCCATCGCGTGCATCACGCCCCCGCAACGAAACCACGGCCGAGCCGATCGGGAGCAGCAACAAGAGAATAGAACCGGGCAGATCGCGAGCCCATACGTGTCTCAGTGACCGCATGCCCCTTTGCCCGGCTATGGCAAGTGTGACACCCATGTGCGCCGCACACTCCGCGGACCCGAATTTCGTCACGACAGTGCGGCGCCCATGCCGTGATACCGCCGAACCGAGGCCACGATGAAGAGCCAGCAGCCCGACAACCAGGTCAATCTCCTGATCGCGATCGTTCTATCGATGGTCGTGCTTCTGGGTTGGAGCTATTTCTTCGCCACTCCTCAGATGGAAGCCGAAAGGGCTCGGCAGGCCCGCGAAAATTCCACCACCGTGAAGCCGAATCAGCCGGCCGCGGCAATACCATCAACGCCCGATGCAAGCCCAACAGCCAGCAAGCCGGCCACGCGTGAACTGGCGCTTGGTGCATCGCCCCGAATCGCGATCGAAACGCCCTCTCTCAGAGGCTCGATCTCTCTGAAGGGCGCCGCGTTCGACGACCTATCTCTCCTCAAGCACCATGAAACGGTCGATCCCAAGAGCCCCAACATCGTGCTGTTTTCTCCACTTTCGGAAGTCGGCGGCTATTTTGCGCGGATGGGCTGGGCAGGGGCCTCCGGCAAGCCGGTGAAACTACCCGACAGTGAAACCGTTTGGACTGCCAAAACCCCAGGCCCGCTGACGCCAACGGCTCCTGTCACCCTGGAGTGGGCCAACGGCGAGGGATTAACTTTCCGCCGCGTCGTCTCGGTTGATGAAAACTACATGTTTTCCATCGCCGACGAGGTCGAGAACAAGAGCGCTGGCGACATAGCTCTGCAGCCGTTCGCACGCATCTTCCGCTTCGGTGCGCCCAAAATTCCCGCCGTTTGGATTCAGCACGAAGGTCTCCTCGGCGTGCCCGGCAACGCGGGTCTGCAGGAGATCACTTTCCACAATGCAACAACGGAACCCCCAGCCAAGTTCGAAGGCAAGACGGGCGGCTGGCTCGGAATCACAGACAAATACTGGGCATCGGCAATCATTCCCGACCAGAAGATCGCGTACAACGCCACACTGGTGGGCGAGCCGGCCAAAGACGCCAATCACCTCCCCTTGTTCCTTGCTGAATTCGAGGCCGCTCCCACGGTCGTCGCGGCTGGCAGCGTAGCCTCGGTTAAAACTCAGCTCTATGCCGGCGCCAAGCGCGCTTCGCTGATCGAAAAATATGCCGAAGACCTCGGCATCGAGAAATTCGATCTCATGATCGACTGGGGCTGGTTCTACTTCCTCACCAAGCCCATGAATCATGCGCTGACGTGGCTTTACGGCATCCTCGGCAACTTCGGCTTCGCCATTCTGGCGCTGACGGTATTCGTCAAGTTGCTGTTCTACCCGCTCGCCAACAAGTCGTATGAATCCATGGCGAAGATGAAGAAGTTGCAGCCGCAGATGGAAGCGATGCGCGAGCGCTTCAAGGACGACAAGCCGCGGATGCAACAGGAGCTGATGCAGCTCTACCAAAAAGAAAAGATCAATCCGGCCGCCGGCTGCCTTCCGATCCTGGTCCAGATCCCGGTGTTCTTCGCACTCTACAAGGTGCTTTTCACCTCGATCGACATGCGCCACGCCCCGTTCATCGGTTGGATCAAGGACCTTTCCGCACCCGACCCGACGTCGATCTTCAACTTGTTCGGCTTGTTGCCCTACGCGGTGCCGGATTTCCTGCACATTGGTGTGTGGCCGATCATCATGGGTATGACCATGTGGGTTCAAATGCAGTTGAACCCTCCCCAGCCCGATCCAATTCAGCAACAGATCTTCAGCTGGATGCCGTTGATGTTCACGTTCCTGCTGGCCACGTTCCCGGCTGGGCTCGTCATCTACTGGGCCTGGAACAACATCCTCTCAATTTTGCAGCAGTACTACATCACCAAAAAGCAAGGTGCCGAAATCCATCTCATGGCCAATGTCCGCCGCACCTTTGCGCCTGTGTTGAGGCTGTTTGGCCAAAGTAGCGAGACCAAGGGATGACGGTCACGGCCGATCTGTTTGCGTTTACGTTCGAAGACTACGCCGCCGGTACGGCCCTGTTTGAGCAGCGCTGGACCTTCGTCAAAGGCGTTGTCGATCTGGAGCATCTGCCGCCCTCCGGCCCGGTCGAGATCGCGCTGGCTGGCCGCTCGAACGTCGGCAAGTCGAGCCTGATCAACGCCCTCGTGCGCCAGCACGGCTTGGCGCGCACATCCAACACGCCCGGCCGCACGCAAGAACTGAATTACTTCGTGCCGGAAGCCGGCGCGCCTTATCTCGTCGACATGCCAGGCTACGGTTTCGCCGAAGCGCCGAAAGACAAGGTCGAGGCCTGGACGAAACTCGTCAAAAACTATCTCGCCGGCCGCCAGCGCCTCGCCCGCGTGTTCCTTCTGGTCGACTCGCGTCACGGCATCAAAAAAGTCGATTCCGATATCATGCAGCTGCTCGATGAAGCGGCCGTGTCCTATCAGATTGTTCTGACAAAGGCCGACAAGATCCAGCCGACGGCGCTCGACGCGCTTCTCAAAAGAACGCAATCGACGATTGCCAGCCACACCGCCGCCTATCCGCTCATCCTGGCAACGTCATCGGAAACAAGCGCGGGTATCGATGATCTGCGCGCACAGGCAGCGCTCGTTGCCCGCCAGCACGCCTGATCCGGTTGGTGAGGCTTACCGTCAGCCGCCGCCACGCAGCAGGACAATCAGCGGATCGATCAAACTCTCACCGAAACGCGCCAAGACCCCGCCCGCGACCGCAGCCGTCATCCAACCGGCCCACCGCGCTGCGGTCTTGGCATAGTTCACGCCAACCTTCACTTCGATTAGCTGATCAGGAAGCGCGGTTTCCGCGGTTAATCCGTCGGCGCCCACCGTTCGCGCTGAAATCAAAAGCTGCAACCGCTGCCGGCCCCGCTCGCGCGGCGTAATCGTCCAGCGCCAGCTGGCAAAATCATCGGCCATCAGGCCCAGGACGTTTTCGATCCACTGGGTTTCCGGCGACGAAGTCTCGATGAAAAAACCGCCATCGGGTGAACGGAGGCGCACGGACATCGCCTTGGTGACCGTGACTTCGTGCCGGTACACGGCCCCGCCGCCCTGCAAACCTTCGGCAATGGCCTTCACGTCGGACCGTGCAACCCGCGCTTCCACGACCATCGACACGCCCAATCGCATGCGCCGCGGAATGTTTTCGACAAGCTGCCCTGACGCAACGCGCACGTTTCCAGGCGCGCCCGCGCGCTGCCGTGGCGCAAGTGGCGGCCCACCGGCAGCAGGAGCAGCACCTTGCGGCGGTCGCTGTTGCATCGGCGGGGCCGTCCGGTTCTGCGGCTGGCCCAGCGACGGAGGTGGCGCACCTTGCGGCATAGGTTGCGGCGATGGTTGTGGACCACTTGGCGGAACATTGAATGGTGCGGGCGGGCCGGTGCGTGGCATTTGCGGCTGCGGCGGCAGTGGTGCACCTGGCGGCGGTTGCATCCGCTGCTGCGGCGGCATCTGATAGCCCGGCCCCTGTCCCGATGCGCCCGGCTGAGTACCGGGCGGCGGAACCGGGCGCGTGGGCGGAGACTGCGTCGGCGCCGCGTCGCGCGGCGGCGCATGAGCTGCCGGTTCCCACTGCGGCATCACCGGCGAACGCCCGGCGGTCGGTGCGGCCGTTGGCTCGGCAGGGCGCGTTTGCCTCGGCGCGGCAACCGGCGCGAGTGGGATATCAGCATAGGGCGGCGCTGCTGGCTGCGGCGCCACGGGCTGCGGTTGCGGTTGCGGTTGCGGCTGCGGTTGCGGTTGCGGCTGGCCGGTGCGCGATTGCACCCGCTCGCGGGCGGTGGCCAAAATGTCTTCCGTCGACCCCTGCGGCGGCATAGGCGCTGGCGCCGCCGAAGCACGCTGCAACGCGCGAATGGCTTGCTCGAAAGTCAGTCCCTGAACCCGCAGGAGATGCGCCGCTGTACTTTTTCCATCGCCCACAATCGCCGCCAAAACAATGGCGCCATTGATTTCCGCGCGCCGGCCCTGCCGCGCAGCGGCCGCGGCCGCTTCAAGAATTCTTTTCAGGTCGGGCGAAATAAGAACCTGCGCCGGACCGTTCGGATCGCGACGGAGTTCGATCTGTCCGATATGCGTCGACACTTCGCCGGCCAACCGCGCCAGATCGATGTTGGATGACCGAAGCACGCCGGCCGCATCCGGATCTTCGGCCAGCGCCAGCAACAGATGTTCCAAGGTGACTTCAGGATGCTGCTGGGCATCGGCATAACTCGCGGCGCGCGCAAGCGTCGCAGCAAGATGCTGCGACATGGGAATGCGCCCGAGATCATCGACAATCATTCGCCCGAACCACGCCTTCCGGCCAAGAAGCGCCCCTGTACGGTCGCCGTGCGCGCCGCATCCGTCTCAACGTAAGCTGCGATAGAACGTGATCCGCCTGCTGGGAGCAAGCCACTAAACCGCACCACGGCCCCGTTTTTCCGCCACTTCTGCTTGAACTAGCACCCGATTGTGAGGGAATTCCGTTGAGGCACCGGACACAACAGATATAACCCTGTTCGCCCCGTGGACGTCGCCTTCATTCGAAGGGATGCAACCCGGCTTGCAACTGACCTCATGCCAAGGTTTTGACGACGCGATGACGAAGCCGACCGAGACCCCGAACGCCGCAGCCGGCGAAACCGCCCCCATCAGCGCCCATGTTCAGGCTCGCATCCTTGCCGAGGCCCTGCCCAACATGCTGCGGTACGATGAGCAGACGGTCGTGGTGAAATTTGGCGGCCATGCCATGGGTGACGCGGCTCTCTTTGCAGCGTTCGCGCAAGACATCGTCTATTTGAAGCAATCGGGCGTAAACCCAATCGTCGTTCACGGTGGCGGGCCGCAAATCGCCGAGATGCTAAAAAAGCACAATATCAAATCAGAGTTCGTGCACGGTCTCCGCGTCACCGATCAGCAGACCGTCGAGATCGTCGAAATGGTGCTCGCGGGCTCGATCAACAAAGAGATCGTCACGGCCATAAATCGGGAAGGCGGCAAGGCCGTCGGCATCTGCGGCAAGGATGCAAACCTGATGATCGCACGCAAGATCACCGAAATGCCCGACCCCAAGACCGGCGTCGTCGGCAAAGTGGATCTCGGCTTCGTCGGCGATCCTCTCCAGGTCAATCCTCATATTGTCGAGGTTATTTCCAAGTCCGATCTCATCCCCGTCATCGCGCCGGTTGCTTTGTCGCGCGAGGGTGAAACCTTGAACGTCAATGCCGACAGCTTCGCTTCGGCCCTCGCCGCCCGCATGAAGGCCAAGCGGCTTCTTCTGCTGACCGATGTGGAAGGCGTGCTCGATATGAATGGCAAATTGATCGAGGAACTGAGTGTCGATCAGGCGCAGGAGATGATTCGCGCCGGCACCATAAGCGGTGGCATGATCCCGAAAATCGAGGGCTGCATCGAAGTGGTCGAAGCCGGCGTCGAAGCCGTCGTCATCATCAACGGCAAGGTCCCGCACTGCGTGCTGCTCGAACTGCTGACCGATCACGGCGCCGGAACGCTCGTCGGTCGCCGCAAGCCGAAGGCAAAGAAGGCCGCCGAATGACCGGCTCTGCGAAGTCAGGTCTCAGCGACGCAACCACCTTGAAAAGCGCCTTGAGCGGATCGGCGTCACCGGTGTCGCTCGGTCGCAAACGTGTTTGGATTTTCGATCTCGACAACACGCTCTACCCCGCCGAATGCAATCTCTTTGCGCAAGTCGATCAACGCATGGGCGAATTCATCGCCAAGCAGCTTGGCGTGCCGTTCGAGTACGCTCGTCATTTGCAAAAGAGCTACTACCGTCAATTCGGCACGACGCTTGCGGGCCTCATGCGGGTGCACAAAATGCAGCCCGAACCGTTTCTCGATTATGTCCACGACATCGACGTCTCCGTCGTGCCTGACGCGCCTGAGTTGCGCGCTGCCATTGAACGGCTGCCCGGTCGCAAACTGATATTTACTAACGGTTCTCGCGCTCACGCCGAGCGCGTGGCCGCCAAAATCGGAATTCTCGATCTGTTCGAGGGCATTTCCGATATCGCCTCGTGCGACTACGAACCCAAACCCTCAGCCGGCGCGTTTCAATCGATGATCCGCGAACATGGAGTGACCGCCGAAAGCGCCGCCATGTTCGAAGACATGCCGCAAAATTTGGAAGTTCCCCACAAGCTCGGAATGGCGACCGTGCTCGTCCATTCCACTTACATGGACCACCCCATCCAGCGTGATATGCGCCACTGGACCGAACTACCTGACCACATTCATCATCTAACCGACAACCTCACCTCGTTCTTGAGCATGATCGAGATCGCTGAAGAGCCTGCGCAGCCCGCAGAGGCACGCTAGCGGGTCAGTCTGAATGTCGCCGAACTTCCAGCCGGCGTGGTGATCGAGACATTCTGTGAGTTGCCGGTGACCGTCACCGTGATCGTGCCGTCCACCTTGTACTCGGTATTGAAAAAGCTGCCGGAGTATTGGTTGCTTCCGACATACGTCAACAAGGCCGTCTGCTCGACCTTGCCCGATGGGCTCGCGCAGCGCGCGCTCACTTGATAGCTCTCCGCCCCGCGCTTCTTGAAATTCGCGCGGCAACGCGCCGCTTCCTTGGCGCCAGATGGAAATTTGACCGATCCCCCGCCGCTCCACGAGCCATCAAGCGCCATCAACTCGGCGGCCGCAATCGGCACGCCGCCGGCAGTGGCACCGAGCAGGATTGCGACGCTCGTCAGGATCGCCCGCACGGGCTGCACGCTCGACGAAATCATGGAAGCTCTCATTTCATCAATGCTGTAGGCTCTACGTCGCATCACACCGCACCTGTCACAAGACTTGTTGCCGACCATTGATATACCAGCCTTCGCTGACGGTGACATTACCCAACGAGACTTAGCCCCGACCCTCGTAGGGCATGGCTGTCGCTTTGAGGGTCATGAACAGGACATTAGCATCCAGCGGCAGGTTTGCCATGTACAGCACCGCATCGGCGACATGGCTGATGTCCATCACGGGCTCCGGCCTCAGCGACCCATCAGCCTGCCGAGTCCCTGTCGCCATGGGTGCCGATAGCTCCGTGGCCGCATTCCCAATATCGATTTGGGAGCACGCGATGTGATGCGGCCGTCCATCGAGTGCGATCGATTTGGTAAGCCCGGCAATGGCATGCTTCGTCGCCGTATAGGGCGCTGCGTTCGGCCGCGGAACATAGGCCGAAACCGATCCATTGTTGATGATACGCCCGCCTTTGGGGTTTTGCGCCTTCATCATCCGGATCGCCGCCCGAGCGCAGAGAAAAGCCCCATTCAAATTGACGTCGACGACAGTTTTCCACTGCTCGAAACTCAGGTCTTCAAGCGCCGCCTGCGGGGCGAACACACCCGCATTGTTAAACAACACATCGACCCGGCCATAAGCCGCTTGTGTTCGCTCGAATAAGGCATCGACCGATGCAGGATCCGTCACATCGGTCGCGGCGACAATCGTTGATCCGTTGCGACAAGCCTCAGCGGTAACCGCGAGTTCCGCCATCCGCCGGCCGGCCAGCACGACGACGTAGCCCTCTTTGGAAAGCTTGATCGATACCGCACGGCCGATGCCTGAACTGGCCCCGGTCACGACCGCAACACGCGCAACTGCCGCCATGGTGCCCCCGATCGTCCGCTGCCCTAGCGGGTCGGAACAGGCTTTTCGCCGCGATAGTCATAAAAGCCGCGATTGGTCTTTCGGCCGAGCCACCCGGCTTCGACATATTTCACGAGCAGGGGACACGGACGATATTTGGAATCCGCCAGCCCCTCGTACAGCACCTGCATGACGGAAAGACAGGTATCGAGACCGATAAAATCGGCCAGCTCCAGCGGGCCCATCGGATGATGCGCCCCAAGCTTCATAGCCTTGTCGATGCCCTCGACGGTGCCGACGCCTTCATAAAGCGTGTAAATCGCCTCGTTGATCATCGGCAAGAGGATGCGGTTGACGATGAACGCGGGAAAATCCTCGGAAATTGTCGTCTTTTTGCCCAGGCTGTCCACAAACCGCCGGGCGGTTGCAAACACGGCATCTTCCGTCGCAATGCCCCGGATCAGCTCAACGAGCTCCATCAGCGGCACCGGGTTCATGAAGTGCATGCCGATAAACAATTCCGGCCGGTCGGTCGTGGCGGCCAGTCGCGTAATCGAGATCGAAGATGTGTTGGTGGCGACCAGAGCGCCCGGCTTCAGTCGCGGACACAGCTCAGCAAAGATCCGGCGCTTGATGCTTTCGTCTTCCGTCGCCGCCTCGATGACGAGATCACAATCGGCGAGTTCGTCGACAGTCATCGCCGGCTTGATCCGCTTCATCGCGGCGGTCATCGCATCCGATTCCATCGCGGCGGTCATCGCATCCGATTCAATGATCCCCTTCGACACCTGCCGCTGCATATTTTTCTCGATCTGACCGATCGCCCGGTCGATCGCGTCGGCGCGAATATCGTTGATCAGAACGTCAAATCCGCCCAGCGCCACCACATGCGCAATGCCCGAACCCATCTGCCCGGCGCCGATCACGCCGACCTTCTTGATCTCCGTGACCGGTACGACAGCGGCTTTCACCTTTTCGCCAGTCTTTACGGCGACATCCATGATGGCGTCCTTCCTTGGCCGGCAGACCGGCTCCCCACTTTGCCTCAGTCGCCGGCTTTGCCGAGTTCGTTCGCCAGCTCTGGCAGAATCGTGAACAGATCACCGACGAGACCATAGTCGGCGACTTGGAAGATCGGTGCCTCGCCATCTTTGTTGATGGCGACGATGACCTTCGAATCCTTCATGCCGGCAAGGTGCTGGATCGCACCCGAGATACCGACCGCGATATAGAGGTCAGGTGCCACAACCTTACCGGTCTGGCCGACTTGCAGATCATTCGGCGCAAATCCCGCATCGACGGCAGCCCGTGACGCACCCATTGCGGCCCCGAGCCTATCGGCCAACGGCTCGATGTAGGTCTTGAAATTTTCCGCATTCCCGATGCCGCGACCACCTGAAATGATGATGCGGGCCGACGTCAATTCCGGCCGGTCCGATTTCGACAGCTCAGCCTTTTCAAACGCCGACAAGCCAACCGCTGCTGGAGCCGAGATGGACTCGACCGGCGCCGAACCTCCTGATCCCGCCGCCGCAAAGCTCGATGTCCGGACCGTCAATACCTTTTTCGGGTCAGTCGATTTGACCGTCTGCAAGGCGTTACCGGCATAGATCGGGCGCTCGAACGTATCCGGCGCCACGACCTTGATGACATCCGACACCTGCATCACGTCGAGTAACGCGGCCACGCGCGGAGCAATGTTCTTGCCCGACGCCGTCGACGGCGCCACCAGGACATCGTAATTCGCCATCAGCGGCACGACGAGAGCTGCAACTTCTTCGGCCAGACCATTCGCCAGATGCGGCGCATCGGCGAGAAGAACCTTGGTAACCCCATCGAGCTTCGCAGCCGCGGCGGCAGCATCGGCGGCTCCGCTGCCCGCCACAAGCACATGCACATCGCCGCCCAGCTGTTTGGCGGCCGTCACCGCCTTTGCCGTCGCCGACCCCAGCGCAGCGTTCGTATGTTCGGCTAGAACCAGTACAGCCATCACAGCACTCCCGCCTCGGTCTTCAGCTTCTTCACGAGTTCGGCGACGTCGGCGACTTTCACGCCGCCCTTGCGCTGTGCGGGCTCGGTTGTTTTCAAAACTTGTAGTCGCGGCGCGATATCGACGCCAAACTCTTCCGGCTTCTTCACGTCGAGAGGCTTCTTCTTTGCCTTCATGATGTTGGGCAGCGACGGGTAGCGCGGCTCATTGAGACGCAGGTCCGTCGTCACGATCGCGGGGAGCTTCAGCCTCACGGTTTCAAGGCCGCCGTCGACTTCCCGTGTCACGCTGACACTCTCGGCCGAAGGCTCCACCTTTGACGCGAACGTGCCCTGTGGCCATCCCAGCAGCGCGGCGAGCATCTGCCCCGTCTGATTGCAATCGTCATCGATCGCCTGCTTGCCCATGATGACGATCTGCGGCTGTTCCGAAGCGATTACGCCCTTCAACAGTTTGGCGACCGCAAGCGGTTCCAAGATGGCGCCATCCCCCGTCTCGACGAGAATCGCCCGGTCCGCGCCGATTGCAAGCGCGGTGCGCAGCGTCTCTTGGGCCTTGGCGGAGCCGATCGACACCACAACGATTTCTGTCGCCGTGCCCTTTTCCTTCAGGCGAACCGCTTCCTCGACGGCAATTTCGTCGAAGGGGTTCATGGACATTTTGACGTTGGCGAGTTCGATGCCCGAGCCGTCCGACTTGACGCGGATCTTGACGGCGTAATCGACGACGCGTTTCACCGCGACGAGTATCTTCATTCTTGAGGTGCTCCCCAACCGCCCTGGAGATTATGATTATTGTGTCGAGACCGCGCGCCCCAGGGCATATCCATCACGTATCGCCGGCCGTCCCGCAAAGTCCCGGCGGCGGCCTTATGACCCAACCTGCTGAGGCTCTTCGCAACTGCGAAATCTCACCCTAAGTGTGGCTGAAACCCGAGTCAATTGGCACCACCGCCCGACCAAGCCCCCGGCGTTAAATGACGCTGGACGTGTGGTTTTGGAGGGCGCTTAGGACGTCCGATCAGGCAATTGTCAGGCCCCTGTCGAACAGAGGCACCCCCGGCCGCTTGAGAAACACGATCAGCACCGCTCCAGCAATCAACCCACCGATATGCGCCCACCACGCCACGGGACCGATTTCAGGCACCATGATCATGATGAACTGGGTCAATACCCAGACGCCGAGGACGATTGCCGCCGATAGGCGGAGTGGGATGAACTGGAATGCCAGAACCCAAACGCGCACCCTCGGGTGCAGCATGAGATAGGCTGCGATGACGCCGGCCACCGCACCGCTGGCCCCGATCAACGGATTGGGCGAATTGGGCAGCATGAATGTGTGCACCAGACCGGCAAAAACGCCGCATGCCAGATAGAAGATCAGGAATTTGACGTGCCCCATGGCATCCTCGACGTTGTCGCCAAAGACCCAGAGAAACAGCATGTTGCCGGCGAGATGAAAGATGTCGCCGTGAAAAAACATGTAGGACAGCAGCGTCAACCGCTCCGGCACGGCGACGGTCTGGTCAGGGACGTCCGCCGGGGACAGCATTCCCGCGGATGCGAACAGTTCGGATGGGACAATCGCAAAGCTCGCAATGACCGGCTCCGGCAGCCCCAGCATTTCGAATGCAAAGACAATGACGTTCGCCAGGATCAAGCCGATGGTGACATATTGAAATCGGATCGACTTCAACACGTTCTCGTCATGCAGCGGCACGAACATCCCTGATCCTTTTCCTCGGTTTCAAGGGTCTAGTCACGAGGTCACCGATGCTGACCCGGCACCCAAAGCACGTCGCTGCGACCGCGGTCATTCACATACCGGCTGGCGACGAACAGAAAATCCGAAAGCCGGTTGATGTATTTCATCGCCGCCGGACTGACGTCCTCGCCGGCCAGCACCGACAGGGAAACCATTTCCCGCTCGGCCCGTCGGCAAACGGTGCGCGCCACATGCAGAGCTGCTGCCGCCGCCGATCCGCCGGGAAGAACGAACGACTTCAACGGCTGCAATTCGGCGTTCAGTTCATCGATTTCCGCCTCGATCCGCTCGACTTGCGCTTCGCTCATCCGCAGCGGTTCGTAGCTGAGCTTTTCGCCCCGATCGGGCACGCACAGATCGGCGCCCAGGTCGAACAGATCGTTTTGTATTCGCTCAAGCTTCGAATCGAGCCCCTGATGTCCGCCGCCGAGATGAATGCGGGCCATCCCGACCGTCGAGTTGGTTTCATCAACTGTGCCATAGGCAGCAATACGAGCGGCGTCCTTCGCCACCCGCTCGCCCGACCCGAGCCCGGTCGTTCCGGCATCGCCGGTTTTCGTATAAATCTTGTTCAGCTTGACCACGATTGATTTCCTGCGCGCGCTTTAACCGCCCTGCTGCTTTGCAACGAGCGTGAACAGCATGATGATGATGATGGCGAGGAATTGCAGTCCGACACGCCACCGCATGAGCTTTTGACTTAAGTTGGGCGACGTTCCCCGTGACATCGTCCACAGGCCCAGACAGAGGACGAGGAACACCGCGACGACGGCGACAGTCGTGAGGTGATAAAGGAGGTCTTGCATACGGCAGGGGAACCTTGGGTGCGACCGCTCGGCTTGGCCGGTAACGGTTTGGTGGCAGATTAGTACCACGATAGGGCGCTACGGCCGGGGCGGCAAATGGCAAAGCACAGCCGCAGGCTGCGACAAAGGCTGATGTCGGCTCGCCTGGTTCTACCTCCGCCATGGTCCACAAAAGGTCGCCTTTTGGCGGGACGGATCGCCATGTCGAGGCGCAAATTTTTTGGGGAGACGAGCGGCAAGGTGTCGGCGAAGGTCAAATCAACAACCAGAAACGGATCATCGCGCGCACGCCATGCAGTCGGCGCCATCATGTTTGCCGCGGCTGCCGCTGCAGCGCCAGCCTCAGCTCAAAGCCCTGCGCGGACCGACCAATCCGCCCAGAAAGCCCCCGCTCCGACGGCCGACGAGGTCAAAAAAGCTCTTGAGTCGCGCCGCGAAGAACTGAAGTCGACGCTGGATCGCGCGGGCAACATCGAAAAGGATGTTGCCAAGCTTGCCGAAGAGCGGGGCAAGCTGAATGAAAACCTGCAGGACACCGCGTCCAAAATTCAAGATAGCGAAGGCCGGCTCACGGTAATCGAAAACCGGTTGGGCGAGCTTGACATCCAGGACAAAATGATCCGCGGCTCGCTGGTCCAGCGCCACGGCCAGATCTCGACACTTCTAGCAGCTTTGCAACGCATGGGCCGCAACCCCCCGCCCGTGATCGTCACAAAACGTGAAGATGCCCTTGAGATGGTTCGCAGCGCGATGCTGCTCGCCTCGGCCTTTCCGGGCATGCGCACGCAAGCTCTCGCGCTCGCCGATCAGCTGAGCCAGCTGGTGCGCGTTGTCGATGAAAATCGAGCTCAGAAAGATAAAGAAAAGGCCGAGAACACGCGCCTCACCGACTATCGAACGCAACTTGCCGGCCTTATGGAAACGAAACGCCGCTCTATTCTTGAGCGGCAGGACGAACTGCGCAAAGTGCGCGATGCCGCCAACGAGATGTCCAAGAGCGTCACGGATCTCAATGATCTGATTGCCAAACTGGGCAAGACTGTCCAGGACAACACGGCCCTGGGTGCCTATGATGCCGAGGTCCGCGCTGCCGAAGCCACCGCCAAGCCACAATCCGCAAGCTTGACCGTTCCGGCAGATACGACAAGCGAACCGGCACAGAAACCGGATGGTGATGTCGTCGTCGTGATGGCCCCGGTCGAGCAGGCCGCGATCATCAGCAATCCCGCGCGCATCAAGCCCGCAATTCCTTTCCAGCAAGCCAAATCGAAATTGCCGCTGCCGGCCTACGGCAAGCGCGTACTGAATTACGACGAGCGCACACAGTACGGCTCGAAATCTAAAGGACTTGTAATGGAAACTCGGTCCGCAGCTCAGGTAACATCGCCGTGCGACGGCTGGATCCTCTATGCCGGCGAGTTCCGCAGCTACGGCAAACTCTTGATTATAGACGCGGGCGGCGGATACAATGTTGTATTAGCGGGCTTGTCGCAAATCGATGTTCGGCCAGGCGAGTTTGTCCTCGCAGCGGAGCCCGTTGGAACAATGATGGCCGTGAAGAAAGAACCGGCTGGCGCACCGTCTGCCGCACCGGTACTCTACATAGAGTTTCGCAAGGATGGGCAGCCCATCGACCCTGACCCCTGGTGGGTCCAGGTCCCTCAGAAGGCACAAGGCTAATGCGCAAGACTGAATTCGCATTCTGGACGTTCCTAATGATGGCCGGCCTTGCCGGTATCACGACGGTCCTGAACGTTACCAATGGCAACTCCGCAAACTCTCCGAACGCTGAGCTTTATCGCCAGCTGGATCTGTTCGGCGATGTCTTTGAGCGCGTCCGGTCCGACTATGTCGAGAAACCAGACGACACGCTGCTCGTTGAAAACGCCATCAACGGCATGCTCACGTCATTAGACCCGCACTCGTCCTACCTGAGCCCGAAGAATTTCAAGGATATGCAGGTTCAGACGCGCGGCGAATTCGGCGGCCTCGGAATTGAGGTCACGATGGAGAATGGCGTCATCAAAGTCGTCTCGCCGATCGACGACACGCCGGCATCCAAGGCCGGCATCCTGGCCAACGACCTGATCACGCATCTCGACAACGAACAAATCAATGGCCTGACACTTGAGCAGGCCGTCGAGAAGATGCGCGGTCCGGTCAACACCCCAATTAGTTTGACCGTCGTGCGCAAAGGTCGCGAAGATCCGTTCGACGTTAAAGTCACGCGCGACGTCATTCGCATCAATCCGGTTAAGGCCCGCGTCGAGGACGACATAGCCTACATTAAGGTTTCGACCTTCAACGAGCAGACCCACGCCATGCTCGTGAAGTCGATGGACCAGCTGAAAAAAGAAATTGGTCCCAAGCTTCGCGGCTACATCATCGATTTGCGCAACAACCCCGGCGGTCTGCTCGATCAGGCCATTTCTGTCAGCGACGACTTCCTCGAACAGGGCGCAATTGTTCTGACAAAGGGCCGCAACAATGAGGAAACTCAGCGGTCGCAGGCCCGCCCCGGCGATAGCTCCGACGGCAAACCGGTCGTGGTTCTCATCAACGGCGGCTCGGCATCGGCATCCGAAATCGTGGCTGGTGCGCTGCAGGATCACAAGCGTGCCACCATCATCGGCACGCGCTCGTTCGGCAAGGGTTCGGTGCAGACGATCATTCCGCTCGGTACGACGAACGGTGCCATCCGCCTGACCACCGCGCGTTATTACACCCCATCCAACCGTTCGATTCAGGCCAAAGGCATCGATCCCGACATTATCGTTGAACAGGAATTGCCCGACGAACTGAAGGACAAGGTTGCTAATGAAAAGCCGCGCGGCGAAGCAAGTCTGCGCGGTCACTTGCGCAATCCCGACGGCACAGTGAAGGCACCGGAAGGCGCCAAGCCGGCTGGTGCGGAAGGTGCCGAAGCGCCCAAGGAAGAGCCCAAGGAAGAGAGCGGGTCGCTGGCCTATGTTCCCAAGGAACCAGAAAAGGATACGCAGCTGCAGTACGCATTGCGCTTCCTGCGCGGCACGGCAACGGAAGCGACGGTCGCCAAGCCCGTTGCTCCGACCTCGCCAGCCAACGATGCCTCCAAGCAGCAGGCGGCGCCGGTTCCGAATTAAGCTGCCGCCAACGCGCCTTCCGGCCGGCTCCCTGCAGGGGAGTCGGAAGGCGCAATCCTAAAACGCCTTCCGGCCGGCTCCCTGCAAGGGAGTCGGAAGGCGCAATCCTAAAACGCCTTCCGGCCGGCTCACTGCAAGGGAGTCGGAAGGCGCAATCCTAAAACGCCTTCCGGCCGGCTCCCTGCAGGGGAGTCGGAAGGCGCAAACATAAAGAAGGGGTGCCGCAAGGCGCCCCTTCTGCTTTGGGTAGCCCGCATGTCAACCGAAGAACGAGGTGCATGATGACCGCAACGGATGACCGGACCGCAAATCCTGGCCAGCTCGGCTACCGCCCTTGCGTCGGCATTATGCTGTTCAACCGCGACGGGCTGGTTTGGGTCGGTCAGCGCGCCGACACACCTGGCGACGCTGAAGGCAAAGGCGACTGGTGGCAAATGCCCCAAGGTGGGCTCGATGAGGGCGAAAACCCACGCACGGCAGCCATGCGCGAACTCTATGAGGAAACCTCCGTCCACTCTGCCGTGCTCATCGATGAAACGTCGGGCTGGCTGACCTACGATTTGCCTCCCGAACTCATCGGCGTAGCCTGGGGTGGCAAGTACCGGGGTCAAAAACAGAAATGGTTCGCAGCACGTTTCAATGGCGACGACAGCGAAATCGACATCACTGCGCCGCCGGGCCATGAGCCAGAATTCATCGCCTGGAAGTGGGCACCCGTCGATGACCTCGTTCGCCTTATCGTACCGTTCAAACGCACAGTCTATGAGACGGTCGTCGCTGAAATCGGACACCATGCCCGCCCCGCCGAAACGTGACGCCAGCGTGTTGGTCGTCGGCCGCTTCAACCCGGCCGTCATCTGGGCGCTACATGGGGAAGCTATTGTAACTGTCTGATTCGCCTGTCACTCTATGAGCTTATTTTTGATACCTTTCAGGTCGCCATGACAATTGAACGCCCGATCGGTGAAAGTCAGCCGCTCGATCTTCCCTATCGAGTAGGCGTCGGTATCATGCTGTTCAACCGCCAGGGACTTGTATGGACAGGACGCCGATTGCCGAAATGGGTTGGCGACCGGCAGGGCCACATTTGGCAAATGCCGCAGGGCGGCCTGATGGCCGGCGAAGACCCACTCGAAGCGGCTCACCGCGAACTCGAAGAGGAAACCGGCATCCGCAATGCGGAGCTCATTGCCCAGTTGAACGCCTGGAAGAGTTACGACTTGCCGCCCGAACTTATTGGTGTGGCTCTGAAGGGCCGCTACCGCGGGCAGCGCCAACGCTGGTTCGCCATGCGCTTCTTCGGTGACGACAGCGAGATTGATGTGGGCCCCCGCAACGGCCGCAAGGCGGAATTCGATCGGTGGAAGTGGCGCCACATTAGCGAACTTGCCGAATTGGTCATTCCATTCAAGCGCGGCATCTATGAAGAGCTGACCAGGGTGTTTGCACCCTATGCGTACCCGATCGACTAGTCTTTTTCCGCAGGTAGCCGGCTCCGCGCAGTGGAGTCGCCTCGCGCACTGTCCTTCCCGCGAGGCGGCCGGCTCCGCGCAGCGGAGTCGCCTCGCGCATTAAGAAATACTACGCAGCCGCTCGATCGCGATCTGCGCCAGCGCCCTCTGATCGTCGTCCTGAGCCGCCGCGAGTTCCGCCTCAGCCGTCGCAATTTCCGCCGCGATCTGAGACGAGGTCGTATCGGCAATGTCGAACGCCGTCTCTGCCAGCACCGTGACAGCGGCGCCGTTCACATCGGCAAAGCCCGACTTTACGAATATCTGCTTTTTGCCGGCACCCGTGACGACTTCAAGAATTCCGGGGCGCAGAGTAGAAATCAACGGCGCGTGTCCTGCAAACACCGTGAAGTCACCCTCCACGCCTGGCACCATCGCCTGCTCCGCGTCGATGGAAAGCAGAATTCGCTCAGGTGAAACGAGTTCGAACTTGAACGTGCCGGCCATTTCTTGTTGTCCTTGAATACCTGGCTGCGTGTCAGCCCCGCGCCGAAATCAACCCAATCAATTGGTCGGTTCGTCTTCGATCGCACCCGACTTCGCCCGGACGTCTTCGGCGGCCTGCAGCCTCGTTCCACAGAACGGGCAGAAGAAAACCGGATGATCGATCATGCCGGGCTCCTCGTCTTCCATTTCGATCAGCCCGACCGACATGTAGAGAATGTCGCCGTCGCCGACCGTGATAAGGGGCTCGAAATCTTCCCCACTCATCACTTCTTTCAGTTCGACGCAGCAGCTGCCGAATGTGCTTCCGTCTCCGGACATCTGTCGTTCCTATAATGCGACGCCTGGATGTGGAACCCGAGCGCAGGGATGTTAGGCAGCTTCCGCAAGCTTTTCGGCCTTGGCGATGGCTTCGTCGATCGAACCCACCATGTAGAACGCCGGTTCGGGAAGGTGGTCGTAATCGCCGTCGCAGAGGCCCTTGAACGCCTTGATCGTATCGGCAAGCGCCACCTGCTTACCGGGCGAGCCGGTGAACACTTCAGCAACCGAGAACGGCTGTGACATGAACCGCTCGATCTTGCGCGCGCGGGCCACCGTCATCTTGTCGTCTTCCGACAGTTCATCCATGCCCAGAATAGCAATGATGTCCTGCAGTGACTTGTACTTCTGCAGGATCGCCTGCACGCGACGGGCGACCCCATAATGCTCCTCGCCGACGATCCGCGGATCGAGCATCCGCGACGTTGAGTCGAGCGGATCCACGGCCGGATAGATGCCCTTTTCGGCAATCGAGCGCGACAACACGGTCGTCGCATCCAAATGGGCGAACGAGGCAGCGGGCGCCGGATCGGTCAAATCGTCGGCGGGCACGTAGATGGCCTGCACGGACGTAATCGAGCCTTTCTGCGTGGTGGTGATGCGCTCCTGCAGCGCGCCCATGTCCGTCGCCAACGTCGGCTGATAGCCCACCGCCGACGGGATGCGGCCGAGCAGAGCCGACACTTCCGAGCCCGCCTGCGTAAAGCGGAAGATGTTGTCGACGAAGAACAGAACGTCCTGACCCTTGTCGCGGAAATCTTCGGCCACAGTGAGCCCCGAAAGCGCCACGCGCATGCGCGCGCCCGGCGGTTCATTCATCTGCCCATACACCAGCGCGCACTTCGAGCCCTTGGTCGAACCGTTGTTCTTCTTCGGGTTGATGTTGACGTTCGACTCGATCATCTCGTGATAGAGGTCGTTGCCTTCGCGCGTCCGCTCGCCCACGCCAGCAAACACGGAATAGCCGCCGTGAACCTTGGCGATGTTGTTGATGAGTTCCATAATCAGCACGGTCTTGCCGACGCCGGCGCCACCGAACAATCCGATCTTGCCGCCCTTGGCGTAAGGTGCGAGCAGGTCCACGACCTTGATGCCCGTGACCAGGATCTGCGCTTCCGTTGCCTGCTCGGCAAAAGTCGGAGCTGGCTGGTGAATGGCGCGCACGGCGTTCGTCTTGATCGGCCCGGCTTCGTCGACCGGTTCACCGATGACGTTCATGATGCGGCCGAGAGTTTCTTCGCCGACGGGAACCGAAATCGGCTTGCCCGTGTCGATCACGTCCTGCCCGCGCACCAGACCTTCGGTTGAGTCCATGGCGATGGTCCGAACGGAATTTTCACCCAGGTGCTGCGCGACTTCCAGAACGAGTCGATTACCGCCGTTGTTTGTCTCGAGCGCGCTCAAGATCTCTGGCAGCACCTGATCGAACTGCACGTCGACGACTGCGCCCAAGACCTGACGGATCTTACCGGTATTCTGTGCCATTGCCCGTTCCTCGTTCTCAGTTCCTTAGGGAAGCTCGGCTTACAAGCCGCCGCCACCCAATGATTGCTCCGTTCGGCGCTGATCTGTGCCTCAGAGTGCTTCCGCACCCGAGATGATTTCGATCAGTTCCTTCGTGATGTTCGCCTGCCGCTGACGGTTGTACTTGATCGTCAGCCTGTTGATCATATCGCCCGCGTTACGCGTCGCGTTGTCCATCGCGCTCATGCGGGCACCCTGTTCGGACGCCGCATTCTCAAGCAAACCGCGGAAAATCTGCGTTGCAATATTGCGCTTCAACAGCGACGACAGGATCAGCTCCTCGTCGGGCTCGTATTCATAGATCGCTTGCGCGCCAGCATCCTTGCTCTCGGCGACCGCCGGGATCTTGGCTGGTATGATCTGCAGTGCCGTGGGCTTCTGCGCGATCACAGACTTGAATTCGGCAAAATACATCGTCGCCACATCGAACTCGCCAGCATCGAACAGCGCCAGCAAACGATCGGCAATGTCCTCGGCGTTCTTGTAGCCGACATTGCGGATGCCGGTCAGTTCGCGGCGCTCAAAGAGATTGCGGCTGAAGTCGCGGCGCAGGTTGTCGGCGCCCTTGCGGCCCACCGTCAAAATCTTCACCGTTTTGCCCGATGCAATCAACCGAATCGCGTCGGCCCGCGCCAATTTCGCGATGTTGGAGTTGAAGCCGCCGCACAAGCCACGCTCTGCCGTCAGGACGACGAGCAGATGCACTTGGTCCTTGCCGTTTCCAACAAGCAGCGGCGAAGCGGTTTCCCGAACGGCGCGACCGCCCAGATTGGCAAGGATCTTGTCCATACGCTCGGCGTAGGGGCGCGCAGCGGTCGCTGCTTCCTGCGCACGGCGCAGCTTTGCCGCGGCCACCATCTGCATGGCCTTCGTGATCTTACGCGTCGCCTTCACCGAGGCGATGCGATTTCGTAGGTCCTTCAAGCTCGGCATGGAGCCGTCTCCCTAAACACGAGCCAAATGTTAGGCGACGAAGCTCTTGCCGAATTTATCGAGGAATGCGACGAGCTTTTTCTCAGTCTCGCCTGATAGGGCCTTCTCTGCTTCAATGGACGAAAAGATCGACTTCTCATCGCGCAGCCCGGCAAGCAGCGCCTGCTCGAACTTGCCAACCGAATTGACCGGCAGCGCATCCAGATAGCCGCGCGTTCCTGCAAAAATCACCGCGACCTGCTCTTCCATCTTAAGCGGCGAGAACTGCGACTGCTTGAGAAGTTCCGTCAGGCGTGCGCCGCGCGCCAGCAGCTTCTGCGTCGCGGCGTCGAGATCGGAGCCGAACTGCGCGAACGCTGCCATTTCACGATACTGCGCAAGTTCGCCTTTGATCTTGCCGGCCACCTGTTTCATGGCTTTGGTCTGAGCCGACGAGCCAACGCGTGACACCGACAAACCGACGTTCACCGCCGGACGGATGCCCTGGTAGAACAGCTCCGTTTCCAAGAAGATCTGTCCATCGGTGATCGAAATCACGTTCGTTGGAATGTAGGCCGACACGTCGTTGGCCTGCGTTTCAATGACCGGCAGCGCTGTCAGAGAACCTTTGCCGGCATCGTCGCCCATCTTGGCGGCGCGCTCGAGCAGACGGGAATGGAGGTAGAATACGTCGCCGGGGTAGGCCTCGCGTCCCGGCGGACGACGCAGCAGCAGCGACATCTGACGATAGGCGACAGCCTGCTTGGAAAGGTCGTCGTACGCGATCACGGCGTGCATGCCGTTATCGCGAAAATATTCGCCCATCGTGCAACCCGTGAAGGGAGCGAGATACTGCATGGGGGCGGGATCTGACGCCGTCGCGGCGACCACGATCGAATACTGCAGCGCGCCGCGCTCTTCCAAAACTTTGACGAACTGGGCGACCGTCGAACGCTTCTGGCCAATGGCCACATAGACGCAGTAAAGTTTGGAACCCTCGTCGTTGCCGGCGTTGATCGACTTCTGGTTGAGGAACGTGTCGAGAATGATGGCCGTCTTGCCGGTCTGGCGGTCGCCGATGATCAGCTCGCGCTGGCCGCGCCCGATGGGGATCAGCGCGTCGACGGCTTTCAGGCCAGTCGCCATCGGCTCATGCACCGACTTGCGCGGCAGAATGCCCGGCGCTTTGACGTCGACGCGCATGCGCGTGTCGGACTTGATCGGACCCTTGCCATCGATCGGATTGCCGAGGCCATCGACCACGCGGCCGAGCAGACCTTTGCCCACCGGCACGTCCACGATCGAGCCGGTCCGCTTGACCGTGTCGCCTTCCTTGATGGTCCGGTCGTCGCCGAAGATCACCACGCCAACATTGTCGGATTCCAGGTTGAGCGCCATGCCGCGGATGTTGCCGGGGAACTCGACGAGTTCGCCCGCCTGGACGTTGTCGAGGCCGTAGACGCGCGCAATACCGTCGCCCACCGACAGCACCTGTCCGATCTCGGAGACCTGAGCCTCCTTGCCGAAATTCTTGATCTGATCCTTCAAGATCGAAGTGATCTCTGCGGCCCGGATTTCCATGTGGCTAGCCTCTGCCTTCTCGGTTGTCCCTGTCGCGATCCGCCGTCGTGAGACGCGCGGCTCGCTTTGTCTGTCAATTCAAACGAAAGTCCGGCGCGCGCTCGGCAAGCCGGGCTTGCGAAATCTGCTTTAAGCGCCACCCTTCAGGGCCACGCGCATCCCATTGAGCTTCGTTTTGAGCGAGCTGTCGATCATGCGGCTGCCGAGTTTGACGACGAGACCACCCAAGATCGACGGATCAACTTTTTGCACGAGTGTCACGTCTTTGCCCGTGGAAGCCTTCAACGCCGCCTTGAGCGCCTCCACGTGCGCTGTAGTCAGCGGCGTGGCGGCTGTCACCTCGGCTTTGACTTCGCCCCGCGCGCGCGCCGCGAGCGACTGGAAATCGCGCACCACGTCACCGGCGGCGAAGAGGCGCCGGTTCTTGGCAAGCAGCTTGAAAAAGTTGATCGTGAGCGTTCCCACGCCCGCCTTTTCCAAAACGGCTGCGAGCGCTTTTTGCTGGTCGTCCGACGCGATAACAGGGCTGCGGATCAGAATGACGAAGTCGCTGCTTTCATCGGCAAGCGCCTGGAATTTAGCCAGGTCCCCTTCGACTTCGGCAACTTTGCCCTCGTCCGTCGCCAGTTCGAACAAAGCGGACGCGTAACGGCCGGCCACGCTCGCCATTATGGGTTCGTCAGTTGCCACGTCGATTGTACTCGTGTGCTGATGCGGGCCCGCCCGGCCTCAGATGGCCAAAACGTCCCGAATACCAGTGGGATGTCTTACAAAAGGCGGGCGCGAAATAACTTCCCCGCGCAGCCCCCTGATGCAATGCGCGCTCCGTGTAACATGCGCCTAACAAGGCATCAACCGCCGCATGGGCGCGTGAATGCCGCATGGATCAGCAGGTACGTCATCGCGGCTCCGGCAACGCCAGCGGCGATCGCGACGCGTCGACGGTCAGCACCATCAGACCGCCGGCGCAAAAGGTTGATGAGAAAATGTTGAAATCGAGTCGCCATTTAAAGGTTGAATTTACCTGGATAAGACAACTTAAGATTGTGCATCGTATTGGAGTTTTGTTATGTTGCAGGTGCCTTCCAAAGCGGTCGCGAAGGTTGAGATCATTTCAACGCCCGAACTTCAACGCTTTTTACATAGGCTCCCAAAAGCGATCCTCGACCGGCTCACTCCGGCCGAATTATCAGCCTACGCCAAGGCGTTGGAACCCGAACGATCACCGCATTGGATCGACTTTAAAGCCAGTCTTCCGATCTCAATCTTTGGTGTTTACGTCGCCGTAATGGCCGGGCGCGAACGTCGCAGCTGGGAACGATTGCGCAAGGAAGGCCAGCTCGGATGGGGGCGCAACGTGCTCATCGTGGCCCTTCTGCTGGCAACCGCCATGGCCGGGGTGTCGGCTGCGTTGCTGCTCGTCAAAGGCCTGCAGTTGATGTCCGATAAATCGGCCGATCCTTGGCAACTGTTCTCACCTTACTAAAACGCGCGCACTACAGAAAATTGTAGGGATCGACGTCAATCGACAATCGCAGATCACCCTTGGCCTCCGGGATGACCGCCAGCCACTCGCGCAAGTAAGCCTGAATGTCAGCCTCTCGCGGTGCCTTGACGAGCAGTCGCCAGCGATGCCGTCCGCGCACCACGAAGATCGGCGCCTCGGCCGGTCCCAGCACGCTGATACGATCCGAACCCGGCGCCCGTCTCGCGATCTCGCGTGCGTAGCGCTCCGCCAGTTCCTTATCGCGCGCTGACACGATGACGGCCGCCAATCGACCATAAGGCGGCAACAACCCGCGCTGCCGCATTTCGATTTCCTGCGCTAAAAACGCTTCCCGGTCGCCCGACAGAATCGACTGCATGACCGGATGATCCGGCAAATGGGTTTGGATGAAACCTCGCCCTTCGGCGAACGCGCGCCCTGCGCGGCCCGTCACCTGATGCAGAAGTTGGAATGTCCGCTCGCCGGCGCGCGGGTCGGCGCCGAGCGCCAAACCAAGATCGCCATCGACAACACCAACCAAGGTCAGGTTAGGAAAATGATGTCCCTTGGCGACGATCTGCGTGCCGATGATAATATCTGTTTCCCCCGCCTCGATGCGATGGATCGCATCACGCATCTCGGACAGCCCGGGGATCAGATCCGACGACAGCAGCGCGACGCGAGCCTCGGGAAACCGCTCACTGACTTCTTCAGCAACGCGCTCCACGCCCGGGCCGCAGGCCACCAGCGCGTCCGGCTCACCGCAGTGCGGACACTTTGCCGGCGGCGGCATCGAGAAGCCGCAGTGGTGACAATTGAGTTTGCCTTTGAAGCGATGCTCGACAAGCCAAGCCGTGCATTGCGGACACTCGAACCGGTGTCCGCATTTACGGCACAACGTCAGCGGCGCATATCCCCGCCGGTTGAGAAACAGCAGCGATTGCTGCTTTTTTTCCATTGTCGCGGCGATGGCCGCCACCAGACGCGGCGCCAGCCACCGGCCCTTGTCAGGTTGTTCGACGCGCAGATCGATGGCCGTAATGTCGGGCAGCTGCGCACCGGAAAAACGTCCCGGCAGCACCACGTGACGATACCGTCCCGTACGCGCATTGACGTGACTTTCAATGGCCGGCGTTGCCGATGCGAGCACCACGGGAAACTTGCCGATGCTTCCGCGCACGACACTCATATCGCGTGCTTGATAATGCACGCGGTCGTCCTGCTTGTAGCCCGCGTCGTGCTCTTCATCGACCACAATGAGGCCCAGGTCGGCAAACGGCAGGAACAGCGCCGACCGCGCCCCGATCACAATCCGCGCTTCCCCCGTCGCTGTCGCGCACCAGATACGACCGCGCTCCGGTCCCGAAAGCGCCGAATGCCATTCGACCGGCGTTGCACCGAACCGGCGGGTGAAGCGATCCATGAACTGCGCGGTCAGCGCAATCTCAGGCAGCATGATCAACGCTTGCCGACCATGTTCGAGCGTCCTTGCAACCGCTTCGAAATAAACCTCCGTCTTGCCCGAGCCTGTCACGCCGTCGAGCAACGTAACGGAGAAGTTCTGTGCATCCACTGCCGACCGCAGCGCATGCACCGCTCGCTCCTGGTCGTCGCCGAATTCGGTGGCGTGATGCGCGGGGTCCGGCTGTGGATACGTTTTCTGCGGGATGGCGACTTCAACGAGGTTGCCCGATGCCACAAGTCCGTCGATCACACCGGTTGAACATCCAGCAATCTCGGCCAGCGCCGACTTGGATCGGATTTGACCATCTGCCGCTAACTCAAGAGCCCGTGATCGCGCTGGCGTCATACGCGGTGGCAAGCCCGCAGATGCGACGGCCCGCACACCCGTTCTGAGTTTCGGCGGCTCGAAAGCGGCCTGCGCGCTCATCATCATGCGCACGACCATGCCGAGCGGGGCCAGTGTGTATTTCGCGACCCACTCCGCAAAGCGCATTGAGACAACGGGCAGGCACGGCACATCGAGCCGGTCAGAGACGGCTTTCATCTTTTTTGGATCGACAGGTTTGCCACTCTCGTCGAGCCGCCGATCCCAGACGACGCCGATACGTACTTGGCTTCCAAATGGGACCAGAACGAACGCTCCGGGCTTCAGCGACAGACCGGGCGGGACGACATAGTCATAGGTTTGGTCGAGCGCGACGGGCATCAGCACAGCAACGCGGCCTTCCGCCGCCGCCCCGCCCTCTGCCATGCCGTCAAGCAGGCTATCCAAAACCAGTCCTCAGAGGTTAGAAGCTACGCCGACGCCCGCCGCGCGCATGTTCGGCCCGGGCCAGACCGATAAAGCCTTCTGCGGCATCCAGGCCAACTGGCCATACCGCAGCGTTGCAGGAGCCGATACTCATGAAGTTTTTCGTCGATACCGCCAACGTTGGCGAAATCAAGGAATTGGCCGCCAGCGGACTGCTCGACGGCGTCACGACCAATCCCTCCCTTATCGCAAAAAGCGGCCGCGACTTCAAAGAGACGATCGCGGAGATCTGCGCCCTTGTGCCGGGGCCCGTTTCCGCCGAGGTCGCCGCCACCGATTACGCCGGCATGATGCACGAGGCTAAAATCCTCGCCAAGATCGCCAAGAATGTGACCATCAAGGTTCCCTTGACGCTTGACGGCCTGAAGGCATGCAAAGCGATCACATCGGAAGGAACGATGGTCAACGTTACGCTCTGTTTCTCCGCCAACCAGGCGTTGATGGCGGCAAAAGCGGGTGCGACGTTCGTCTCGCCGTTTATCGGCCGCCTCGACGACATCGGTCTCAACGGCATGGACCTCATTCGCGAGATCCGCACGATTTACGATAACTATCAGGACCTCACGACCGACATCCTGGCCGCCTCTATTCGCACCGTCAATCACGTCAAGGAAGCCGCCATGATCGGCGCCGACGTGGCCACTGTGCCGCCCGCTATTCTGAAAGCTCTCGTCAAGCACCCGCTCACGGATGCCGGCCTCGCCACCTTCGTCGCCGACTGGAAGAAAACAGGTCAGACGATATAGCCCCACACGCGCCTGCGCAGTGTGGGCCAGATTAAAACCCCACACGCGCCTGCGCAGTGTGGGCCAGATTAAAACCCCACACGCGCCTGCGCAGTGTGGGCCAAGTCTCCCTCTCCCCTTGGGAGGAGGGTCGGGGTGAGGGGCCTGTTCAGGTGCGCGCCTAAATCGCGCGTCGACAAAAAAGGCCCGCACGAAGCGGGCCTTTTCGTATCACACCAGATAAAGTTTACACGGCTTCCTTCAATTCCTTGGCGGCGCGGAACGCAACTTTCTTGGAAGCCTTGATCTTGATGGCTTCACCTGTCGCTGGGTTGCGACCCATACGAGCCTGACGCTTCCGGACCTGAAGGACACCAAGTCCGCCGATGCGAATACGATCGCCCTTTTTCAAATGCTTGGTGATGAGCGCGACAAGTTCTTCGAGCATGGCCGCAGCCTGCTTCTTGGGGATCTCGTGGCTTTCAGCGAGCGCAGCGCCAAGTTGGCGAAGCGTCACGGTATCCTGCTTTTTTGCAACGGTCTTAGCGGCGGTCTTTGCGGCGGGCTTAGCAGCAGCTTTTGCCATGGATGTCATTCCTTGAAAGAGAAATCGGTTGTCGGTTGAACCGTCCGCGACCGTGAAGAAGCATGCGTGAAACGCGATTGATGACGCGCGACCAATGCTCTCGAAATCGGGAAACGCTTGCACAGACAACGGCGCGTGGGCATCGGCCGTCGGGTTCTCCGGTGGCGCCAAAGTACGTGCATCGGCGCATTTTGCAACGGCCAATCCGCACCGAATATGCAAAAAACCCTCGTTTTTAGGGGTTTTTTGCACACCTGCCACGGTGGAAGATCAAGAAAGGGCCGGATAATCAGTGTATCCACTGGGCCCGCGAGCATAAAACGTCTCGGGCTGCGGTGCATTGAACGGCCCAGAAACTTCGATTCGGCGCGGCAAATCGGGATTGGCGATAAACAATTTTCCGAACGCGACCGCATCCGCCTCGCCGGCATCGAGCACCTGCTGCGCCGTCTCCGCCGTAAAGCCTTCATTGGCGATATAGACGCCGCCGAACACCTTTTTCAGCTGCGGACCGATCCGGTTCGGACCCAGAGATTCTCGCGCGCACAAGAACGCCAAACCGCGCTTCTTCGCCTGCTCTGCGACATAGGAAAACGTCGCCAATGGATTGCTGTCTCCCATGTCGCTCGCATCTCCGCGCGGCGCCAAGTGCAATCCCACCCGTCCCGCGCCCCAGACAGCAATGCATTCGTCCACTGCTTCCAGCATCAATCGCGCCCGATTTTCAATGGGCCCGCCGTAGTCGTCGGTCCGCTTGTTGGACTTGTCCTGCAAGAACTGATCGAGCAAATAGCCATTGGCGCCATGCAGTTCGACGCCGTCAAAACCCGCCCGCTTGGCATTCTCCGCACCCCTGCGGTAGGCGTTGACGACGCCGGGAATTTCGTCGCGTTCAAGCGCCCTCGGCGTAACAAACTCTTTCTTGGGACGTACAAGGGAAACTGTGCCAGCCGGGCGAACGGCACTCGGCGCAACAGGCAGCTGTCCGTCGAGATATAGCGGGTCAGAGATGCGCCCAACGTGCCAAAGCTGCAGAACGATCTTGCAGCCCGCCTTATGCACCGCGTCCGTGATCATAGACCAGCCGGCGACTTGTGCCTCCGACCAGATGCCGGGCGTATCGGGATAGCCCACTCCCATGGGATCGACCGACGTCGCCTCCGTGAGAATGAGCCCGGCCGACGCGCGCTGAACATAATAGTCGCGCATCAGATCATTGGGCACCCGGCCTTCACTTGAGCGGCAACGCGTCAGTGGCGCCATGACGATGCGACTGCGCAACGAAAGCTCACCGGCGGTAATAGGATCGAAGAGAGTTGGCATTGTGCATGTACCTTGAAAATATGTTGAGGCGAACGAGTCGGATCAAACTCACAGTCGAAAACTTGCTCTATTTACCATTCATTAACCGGCGCGGATGAGGGTTCGATCAGTAACAATTGCCGCACCGGGAGGCGCATGGCAGGCTTGTCCAAAGTCGATCGCACAATGCCCGAACTCGACCTCGGCGCCGATCTCGCCGGGTGCGTGACGCGATGGCTCGCGCACCTGGAATTGCATGAGGGCCGTTCACCCGAAACGATTGAAGCTTATGAGCGCGATCTGGGTTCGTTTATTTCTTTCCTGCGCACGCACTTCACACGACCACCATGCCTGGGCGACATGGACCGCCTGGACTTGAAGACCTTTCGAGCTTACATGGCCGCACGCCGAAGAGCCGGCCTGGCGAGCCGCTCGCTGTCGCGCACCATGTCGGCATTGCGCACCTTCATTCGCTGGCTCGATGCAACGGGTGTCTCGAACAATAGAGCCATCATGCGCGTGGGCATGCCCAAGCTTCCGCATGGCGTGCCCAAACCACTCACAATCGACAAGGCAACGGCCCTCGTCAGCGCAGTCGGTGAAGCCGACGAAGCATGGATCGGCGCACGCGACACCGCGGTCCTCCTGCTCCTTTATGGTTCCGGGTTGCGTATCTCAGAGGCGCTCGGTCTGACACCGCGCGACGCACCGTCAATCGGCCGCGACGTAATCCGCATTACGGGCAAAGGTGGCAAGGAACGCCTGGTTCCCGTGCTTCCGGTGACAGAGGCGGCCCTCGCACGCTACTTAAAATTGGTTCCGTTCCCACTCGAACCGAACGAACCAATGTTTCGTGGCGCCAAAGGCGGGCCGCTTTCGCCGCGCATCATTCAGCTCGCCATTGCCCGCATGCGCGACGCACTGCAATTGCCGATTACAGCCACGCCGCACGCGCTGCGCCATTCATTTGCAACACACCTCCTCTCAGCCGGCGCTGATCTCCGCCAGATCCAAGAGTTGCTCGGCCATGCGTCGCTCTCAACGACACAAGTCTATACGGAGGTCGATCGCGCGCATCTCCTGCGTGTCTACGACGCCGCTCACCCCCGCGCATAGGCCACCCGCGCGAGGCGGCCGGCTCCTCGAAAGCGGTGGAACCCGCGCGAGGCGGCCGGCTCCGCGAAAGCGGAGGAACCCGCGCGAGGCGGCCGGCTCCTCGAAAGCGGTGGAACCCGCGCGAGGCGGCCGGCTCCGCGAAAGCGGAGGAACCCGCGCGGGGCGGCCGGCTCCGCGAAAGCGGTGGAACCCGCGCGAGGCGGCCGGCTCCGCGAAAGCGGAGTCGCCTCGCGCAACTAAATATGTATCGCGCGCTTGCCGGCGGCGAGTGCGGCCTCTTTCACGGCCTCCGTCAATGTGGGATGCGCGTGGCAGGTTCGTGCAAGGTCTTCCGCTGATCCGCCGAACTCCATCAAGACCGCAGCTTCAGCAATGAGGTCACCCGCATGCGGACCGATAATGTGAACGCCAAGCACGCGATCGGTTGCGGCGTCCGCGAGCACTTTGACGAATCCCTCGGTCGTCCGGTTCACTTTGGCCCGGCCGTTCGCCGTGAATGGGAATTTGCCGACGTTGTAAGCCACGCCCGCCGTTTTCAGATCTTCTTCCGTCCGGCCAACACTCGCCACTTCCGGCGCCGTGTAGATCACGCTGGGGATAACATCGTAATTCACATGGCCGGCCTGCCCGGCAATGATTTCCGCCACCGCCACGCCCTCATCCTCGGCTTTGTGAGCCAGCATCGGGCCCGCGATCACATCTCCGATGGCGTAAACACCGGCGAGGCTCGTCTCGAAATGTGCGTTGGTTATGATCCGCCGCTTTTCATCCCGAGCGACGCCTGCCTCATCGAGCCCTAGTCCGTCGGAATAAGGTTTGCGCCCGACGGCAACGAGGACCACATCCGCGAGCAGTGTTTCCGCTAAACCGTCTCCAGCCGCAGGAAGAACGCTGACGGAGAGTCGACCGCCGGCCTCGACAACGCCGGTGACTTTCTGACCAAGGCGGAATGCGAAGCCTTGCTTTTCGAGGATGCGCTGGAACGCGCGCGCCACTTCCGCATCCATGCCGGGCAAAATGCGATCGAGGTATTCGACGACGATCACCTCCGACCCGAGCCGGCGCCAAACCGATCCCAATTCAAGACCAATGACCCCGGCTCCAATGACGAGGAGCGTCTTCGGCACGTTGTCGAGCGTCAGCGCACCGGTCGACGAAACCACCTTTTTCTCATCGATGACGAACCCCGGCAGCGTCGCCACGTCCGAACCTGTCGCAATCACCACCGCACGGGTATCAAGAACCGACGTTTCTCCATTGATGAAGGTCACCTCGACCTTTCCCGTGCCGAGAATTCGACCGGTTCCATGAAAACTGTCGATCTTGTTTTTCTTCAGAAGATAGGCGACCCCGTCCACATTGCCTTTCACCCCCTCGTCCTTGAAAGCGAGCATTTTCGACAGGTCGAGTTCAGGAACGACGTTGATCCCCATTCCCGCAAAATGATGCGTCGCCTCATTGTAGAGTTCCGAGGCATGGAGCAAGGCCTTCGAGGGAATGCAGCCGACATTGAGGCAGGTCCCGCCGTGCGTGGCGCGCTTTTCCACGACCGCGACCTTCATCCCAAGCTGGGCGGCGCGGATGGCGCACACATAGCCGCCAGGGCCGGTGCCGATCACAACCAAGTCGAACATGAAGTGGAAATCCTGCGCTGTAAATTTAAGGGCTGAACGGATCTAGAGTTCGAGGATGAACCGCTGCGGATCTTCCAGGCACTCTTTAACGCGCACGAGAAAAGTCACCGCTTCCTTGCCATCAACGATCCGATGGTCGTAGCTCAGCGCCAGATACATCATCGGCCGCGCCACGATCTGCCCATTCTTCACCACCGGACGCTCTTCAATCCGATGCATCCCAAGGATGCCGGACTGCGGCGCATTGAGGATCGGCGTCGATAACATCGAGCCGTAAACCCCGCCATTCGATATCGTGAACGTACCGCCCTGCATATCTTCGATTGACAACTTGCCATCGCGCGCCCGCTTGCCATATCCGGCGATTGTGATTTCGGTTTCCGCAAGCGACATACGATCAGCATCGCGCAGCACCGGGACCACCAGGCCACGATCCGTGCCCACCGCCACACCGACGTGGTAGTAATTCTTGTAGACGATATCGTCGCCGTCGATTTCCGCGTTGACGGTCGGTATTTCGCGCAGGGCCTGTACGCAGGCCTTGACGAAAAATCCCATGAATCCGAGCTTCACGCCATGACGTTTCTCAAACAGATCTTTGTATTGCGCCCGCAGCGCCATGACCGCGCTCATGTCGACGTCGTTGAACGTCGTCAGCATCGCCGCGTTATTCTGGGCATCCTTCAATCGCCGCGCGATCGTCTGCCGTAACCGGGTCATCTTGACCCGTTCTTCACGCCCCGGCTCGCCGACTGGCGACGGGGTGCGCAGCTGCTGAATGGCGACGGGCACCGGGATCGAGGGGCTCGCCCTTTCCGCGGCGGGCGCAGAGACGGCAGGCTGTTCTTTCCGGACAGCGGCCGCTGCCGCGGCGTCCTCTTTCAAAATCTGGCCGCGCCGGCCGGAGCCGGCAACTTCGGCCGCGTCGAGCGCTGCTTCCGCAAGGATCTTTCGCGCAGCCGGCGCCGGTGGCGGGACCGCCGCGGGGGTCGCTGCAGGACCGGCTTTGGCGGCGGGTTTTGGTGCGCCGGGAAGTGGCGCCTTCGCTGCGGCAACAGCGGACACAGCAACCGATGGTGCAGCAGTAGGCGGGGCAGCCTCCGCGCCATCCCTTAAGGCGCAGAGCAACGCGCCAATGGCAACGGTCACGCCCTGAGCCGCCAGAATGTCACCAAGCACTCCTGAAGCAGGAGCCGGCACTTCGATGGTGACCTTGTCGGTCTCCAGTTCCACGAGCGGCTCGTCTGCTTTCACCGCCTCGCCGGGCTTCTTGAACCAACGTCCGACGGTCGCTTCGGTAATCGACTCGCCCAGGACTGGAACCTTGATCTCAATCGTCATTCATGACCTCGCCGTCGCTGGAAGATGAATATCTCGAGCGGTTATCTGTGAAAAATTATTTGCTGCTGCCCCTCAAGGCGTCGTTCACGAGCCCGGCCTGTTCGGCCAGATGCTTGCTGAGCTGCCCCGTCGCCGGTGACGCCGCGGCCGCGCGACCTGCGTAGCGCGGCCGCCGGTGAATGTAGCCCAAATGCGTCAGCACCCATTCGATGTTGGCATCCATGAAATGCCAGGCACCCATGTTCTTGGGCTCCTCCTGGCACCACACGATTTCAGCAAACTTGAAACGGCCAAGCTCGCTGATCAGCGCGCGCGCCGGGAACGGATAGAGCTGTTCGACGCGAAGCAAGTAGACGTTATCGATGCCCTGCTGCTCACGCGCTTCATAAAGATCGTAATAGACCTTGCCCGAACACAGAACGACACGCTCGATCTGATCGTCGGGGAGCAGTTTGATCGTTTCCGCCGCTCGCGTTTGTGCATCGTCCTGCAAGATACGCTGGAACGAAGTGTTCGGTCCGAGCTCCTCGAGTCGCGACACCACCCGCTTATGCCGAAGCAGCGATTTCGGCGTCATCAGAATGAGTGGCTTGCGGAATTTACGCAGCAACTGCCGGCGCAAAATGTGAAAATAATTGGCGGGCGTGGAACAGTTCGCCACCTGCCAGTTGTCTTCCGCGCACAGTTGCAGCCAGCGCTCAAGGCGAGCTGACGAATGCTCCGGGCCTTGCCCCTCGAAACCATGCGGCAGAAGGCACACGAGCCCCGACATCCGCAGCCACTTGCGTTCGGCCGATGACAGGAATTGGTCGAACAGAACCTGCGCGCCGTTGGCAAAGTCGCCGAACTGGGCTTCCCATAGTACGAGCGCCCGCGGTTCGGCCAGCGAATAGCCGTACTCAAAACCAAGGACGGCCTCTTCCGAAAGCATCGTGTTGATGACTTCGAACTTGGCCTGATCGGGTGAAACGAATTTCAGTGGCGTGTAGCGCCGTTCCGTTTCCTGGTCGACCAGAACGCAATGGCGCTGCGAGAACGTGCCGCGCTCGCTGTCCTGACCGGACAGCCGCACCGGAAAACCCTCTTTGAGTAACGATCCAAACGACAGCGCTTCGGCCATCGACCAATCGATGCCCTCACCGCTCTCGACCATCTCACGCCGCCGTTCCATCAGCTTTGCGATCGTTTTATGGGCGTGAAACTCATGCGGAACGGCGGTGATCTGCCGGCCGACGTGACGTAGGGTCTCCCCATCCACACCCGTCGCCGATGCCTTGTCATCTTCACCCGCCCGCTGAAATCCGGCCCAGCGGCCGTCGAGCCAGTCGGCTTTATTGGGCTTATAGGTCTCGGCGGCCGCCATTTCCTCGTCGAGCCGCGCGCGAAACGTCGCCCGCATGGCATCGACTTCGCCGTCCGCGATCACACCCTCTTCGACCAGCCGCTTACCGTAGACTTCGACCACCGAAGGATGCGCCTTGATCTTTTTATACATCAACGGCTGCGTGAACATCGGTTCGTCGCTTTCGTTGTGCCCGAACCGCCGATAGCAGAACATGTCGATGACGACAGGCTTCTGGAACCGCTGCCGATATTCGATCGCAATCTTGGCGCAATGCACGACCGCTTCGGGATCGTCTCCGTTAACGTGGAAGATCGGCGCTTCAATCATGCGCGCGACGTCCGAACAATACGGCGACGAGCGGGAATAGCGCGGGCTTGTCGTAAAGCCGATCTGATTGTTGATCACAAAGTGGATTGACCCGCCGGTGCGGTGACCCTTGAGGCCCGACAATCCGAAGCACTCGGCCACCACGCCCTGACCGGCGAAGGCCGCATCACCATGAATGAGCAGCGGCAAAATGGGCGTCCGGTCGCCCGGATCACAGCCGTGCTGATCCTGCTTGGCGCGCACTTTGCCAAGCACAACCGGATCGACGATTTCCAGATGCGATGGATTGGCGGTCAGCGACAGATGGACATTGTTGCCGTCGAAAGTCCGGTCCGACGAAGCGCCCAGATGATATTTGACATCGCCAGAACCTTCTACATCGTCCGGCTTGAACGAACCACCCTTGAACTCGTTGAAAATCGCACGCAGCGGTTTGCCGAGAACATTGCCGAGAACATTCAAACGGCCGCGATGGGCCATGCCAAACACGATCTCGACCACGCCGAGCTGTCCGCCACGCTTGATGATCTGTTCAAGCGCGGGAACCATAGCTTCGCCGCCGTCGAGTCCGAACCGCTTCGTGCCGGTGTATTTGACGTCGCAGAATTTCTCGAAAAGCTCCGTATCGATCAGCTTATTCAAAATCGCACGCTTGCCCGGCACCGTGAAGTTGATGCCCTTCTCCTCGCCCTCGACGCGCTGCTGCAGCCACGACTTCTGCGCCGGATTAGTGATGTGCATGAACTGATAGCCGATCTTGCGGCAATAGGTGCGCCGTAGGATTGACAGCACGTGTCGGATAGTCGCGAACTCCAGCCCAAGATAACGGTCCAGAAAAACCGGACGGTCGAGATCGGCATCCATAAAGCCGTAGGATTCGGCCCTGAGCTCCTTATGCACATTGCGCTCGGCGAGACCCAGCGGATCGAGATCGGCCGCCAGATGACCCATCACGCGGTAAGCACGGATCAGCATCAGCGCACGGATAGAATCCTGTGTGGCCCGAAGCGAGGCCTCCGCCGATAACTCGACGCCAGAATGTTGTGCCCGCTGTTGGAGCCGCGCACGCAGTCCAGTCTCACTGGGACCTTCGTCGCCCGTCAGCGCGGCAATCATCTCGTTGTGCGGCGTCAATTCGGTGAGCGGGATTCCCCACGAAGGACCGCCGTTGCCCATCGCGACGGGAACGGCAATATCATCGGGGCGCGGACGCTGATGATCTTCCTTGAGACTCTCAAAAAAATGCCGCCACTCGTCGGTTACGGATCCGGGATTACGCTCGTATTGTTCTTGCATCTCCTCGATGTAGGGGGCATTCGTGCCCTGCAAGAATGATGTCTTGAGAAAGTGTTCGTTGCGCGCGTGGCGTGTCATCGGGTCTGTCCTGGTGGGCCGTTTTCAGGCGCCGGTCTTGAGCCATGGCAATTAGACAGTTGTGCGGAACTTTCGCGGGTTCAAGGCGATCCGTCAAAGCGCTTCACTGCAGCGCCGCGTTTCAACCCTACTCCCTTTATCCATGTCTTTTAAGACCCCCTAAAAGTGCACAATCGGCCTGAAATTGAGGCAGGCGATGACCGATAAAAAAATCGGCGCTGCAGCCGCAGCCACAGCACCGATTGGCAACATCAAGATGAGCCGCTGGCTTACTTCCCGAGCACCTTGAGAAGCGTCGTACCCAGCGCCGCAGGACTATCGGCCATGGCAACGCCTGCCTTCTGCATCGCCTCGATCTTGTCTTCGGCCTTACCTTTACCGCCCGAAATGATGGCACCGGCATGACCCATGCGCCGGCCAGGAGGCGCGGACGCACCCGCAATAAAGCCGGCCATTGGCTTTTTGCGGCCCTTCTTGGCCTGGCTCACCAGCCACTCCGCGGCCTCTTCTTCCGCTGACCCGCCAATTTCACCGATCATGATGATCGACTGGGTTTCAGGGTCATCAAGGAAAAGGTCGAGGACGTCGATAAATTCCGTCCCTTTAACCGGGTCGCCACCAATGCCGACGGCCGTCGTTTGGCCCAGCTTGGCATCCGTCGTCTGCTTCACCGCCTCATAGGTCAGCGTGCCGGAGCGTGAAACCACGCCCACCGAGCCCTTCGAGAAAATGTTGCCCGGCATGATACCGATCTTGCACTGACCGGGGGTCAGCACGCCGGGGCAGTTTGGCCCAACAAGACGCGACATTGACCCCGACAACGCCCGCTTCACGCGGATCATGTCGATCACGGGAATGCCTTCCGTGATGCAGATGATCAGCGGTATTTCAGCATCGATCGCTTCCAGGATCGCGTCGGCCGCAAACGGCGGTGGCACATAGATGGCGCTGGCCGTGGCCCCCGTCGCCGCTTTCGCTTCCATCACCGTATTGAACATCGGCACGTCGGCGAGTTCCGCGTCGGGGTGATTGCTACCGCCCTTGCCCGGCGTCACGCCACCGGCAACTTTGGTGCCATAGGCTTTTGCCTGCTTGGTGTGGAACGTCCCCTGGCTGCCAGTAATGCCCTGGCAGATGGTGACTGTGTTTTTATCAATGAGAATGGACATCTCTAGGCAACCTTCTTCACTTCGGCGGTAATCTTGCGGGCGGCATCGGCGAGATCGTCCGCGGGAACGATCTTCAGGCCGGATTCGGCCAGCATTTTCTTGCCGAGTTCGACGTTGGTACCTTCGAGCCGCACGACGAGCGGAACCGTGATCGCCATCTCGCGGGCCGCAGCGATCACGCCGTCCGCGATGATATCGCAACGCATGATGCCGCCGAAGATATTGACCAGAATACCCTTCACGGAAGGATCGGACAGGATGAGCTTGAAGGCTTCCCGCACCTTCTCCTTTGAAGCGCCGCCGCCGACATCGAGAAAGTTCGCCGGCTCCGCGCCGTAGAGCTTGATGATGTCCATCGTGGCCATCGCAAGACCGGCGCCGTTGACGAGGCAGCCGATGTTGCCGTCGAGCTTGATAAAGGCGAGGTCATGTTTGGAGGCCTCGATTTCAGTCGGCTCTTCTTCCGTAATGTCACGGTAGGCGACAATCTCAGGGTGCCGGAAGAGCGCGTTGGAATCAAAGTCCATCTTGCCGTCAAGAGCGATCAGGTTGCCGTCTTTCGTGACGACGAGGGGGTTGATCTCGAGCAGGCTCATGTCCTTCTCAATGAACATCCGGTAGAGGTTTGCCGCCGTCGACTGCATTTGCTTGAAAGCGTTGCCCTTGAGACCGAGCGCGAACGCAATCTTGCGGCCATGAAACGGCTGGAAACCCGAGGCCGGATCGATCGAAAGCGTGATGATCTTGTCGGGCGTGTCGTGCGCGACCTTCTCGATATCCATGCCGCCTTCGGTCGAAACGATAAAGGCCACGCGCGATGTCGCGCGGTCGACCAGCATGGAGAGATAGAGTTCCCTGTCGATGGCCGTGCCATCCTCGACGTAGAGGCGGCGAACGACGCGGCCGGCATCCCCGGTCTGCACGGTGACGAGCGTGCGGCCGAGCATCTCGCCGGCGAACTGCTTCACTTCGTCGACCGACTTTGCGAGCCGGACGCCGCCCTTTTCGCCGGCCTCCTTCTCCTTGAACGTGCCTTTGCCGCGGCCGCCGGCATGGATCTGCGCCTTGACGACCCAGACTGGACCCGGCAGCTGATGGGCAGCCTCAACGGCTTCCTCGACCGTAAATGCAGCACCGCCCTTGCCTGTGGGGATGCCGTACTGGCGATAGAGCTCCTTCGCCTGATGCTCGTGGATGTTCATGGCGCTCCTGGGCGTGTTTTTATGTGTTTAGAAACGAGGCGTGTTTAATCGGGAAGGCAACGGTCCGACGACCCCCAGATGGGCCAAGCGGACCTACCCTGTCGGGCATGCGACGTTCCGGCTGGCCAGTTTGGCCATAAGTTGCGTGAGCCAGGCCGGTCAGCTGGCAAGCGGCGGGTTGATCTGAATACAGGCATCGACCAACCCTTTCACGGATTCGACAGACCGCATCAGCATCTGCCGTTCCGCGGAGTTGAGGTCGATCTCGATGATCCGCTCAATCCCGCCCGAGCCGATAATCACTGGAACGCCCACGTAAAGGCCCTTTACCCCATATTCTCCATTGAGATAGGCCGCGCAGGGCAGAACCCGTTTCTTGTCTTTGAGGAAGCTTTCCGCCATCGCGATCGCCGAGGCCGCCGGAGCGTAATAGGCCGATCCGGTCTTCAGCAACGCAACGATTTCACCCCCGCCCTTGCGCGTCCGATCGACGATCTGCTCCACCCGGTCCTGCCGAATCCAACCCATTTTGACCAGATCGGGCAACGGCACACCCCCGACCGTCGAGTATCGCACCAGCGGCACCATGTCGTCCCCGTGCCCGCCGAGCACAAAGGCCGCTACATCTTCGACCGAGACTTTGAACTCATCTGCTAGGAAATGCCGAAAGCGGGCCGTATCGAGAACGCCGGCCATTCCGCAAACCATGTTGCGGGGCAAACCCGAGAATTTCTGCAAAGCCCAAACCATCGCATCGAGCGGGTTGGTGATGCAGATGACAAATGAATTGGGCGCATACTTTTGAATACCCGCACCCACCTGTTCCATAACCTTTAAATTGATGCCGATAAGATCGTCTCGGCTCATTCCGGGCTTGCGCGGCACGCCGGCCGTGACGATGCAAACTCCGGCCCCTTCGATATCCGCGTACGCGTTGGTGCCTTTGAGGTTGCAGTCAAAGCCTTCGACGGCGCCCGACTGCGCGATGTCCAGCGACTTGCCCTGAGGCAATCCCTCGGCGATGTCGAACAGGACCACATCTCCAAGTTCCTTGAGCCCGATCAGATGGGCCAGCGTTCCACCGATCATTCCGCCGCCAATCAGGGCAATCTTCGTACGCGCCATCGGACACTTATCTCCATCGACAATCCCGCGGATGAGCCGCGTCTCAATCTCTTGAATGCAATGCGTGACCTACGCCTGCCATTCCGCAGTTGCGAAGACAATCTGTTCGTTCGTAAGCCCAAACACACCCGCCCTCAAGGGTCGGGACCAAAGTCCCTGCCGCTAGAACCCCCGCCGCAGGGCCACCCTCTCGGCCAGATAGGCGTCGCTACGCATCTCCATCAGACGCGATGCGGTGCGCACGAACAAGTCGGCGCCGTCGCCCTCGGGGTAGAGCGCATCTGGTTCGGCCGCTGCCGAAGCGATGAGACACGTGCCGCGATCATAAAGATTATCGATGAGTGTAATGAACCGCCGGGCCTCGTTACGCCGGTCTGGCGTCAGCACCGGAATGCGCTCGACGATGATCGTGGGGTATGCCCGGGCGATCGCAATGTAGTCGGCTCCGCCCAGCGGCGCGGCACACAGGTCATCGAACGAAAACCGCGCCACCCCGGCCGCGGCGACCGGCACCCCGATCTGCCGGCCATTGCACTCCACCGCTGCCGGCTCCCCCGCATCGCCACCCGTCAGCCGGTTCCATATGGCATCGATCTCGGCCATCGCCGCCGCATCCGGCGGACAAAAATAGAGCGTGCGTCCTTGCAGCTTATCCAGCCGGTAGTCCTTCGCTGCAGCAATCTCGACAACGTCCAGCTTGTCTTCCAATGTCGCAATAAATGGCATGAAAAGCTGGCGATTTAGGCCATTCCAGTAGAGCCGGTCAGGCGGAGCGTTGGACGTCGCCACCACCACCACGCCGCGTTCGAACAGCGCCTTGAACAACCGTCCGAGAATCATCGCGTCCGCGATGTCGGTCACATGGAATTCGTCAAAGCAAAGAAGTTGCGCCTCGCCCGCGATCTCTCGCGCAACGAACGGGATCGGATCGCCGTCGGTCGTCGCCCGGCCGCGCGCGATGCGCTCGTGCACCTCGGCCATGAACTGATGGAAGTGCACCCGACGCCGCGGCATAAAACCAACCGCGAGATGGAACAGGTCCATCATCATCGTCTTCCCACGACCGACAGCGCCGTGAATGTAAAGGCCGCGCGGTCCCGGGCTCTGTGTGCGCTTCACCGGCCGGAGGATCGACAGTCGCGACGGCCGTTCTACGCGACGGCCTTCGAGATCGGCGGCGAGCTCATCAAGGCGTTCGACAATCCGCGCTTGCGCCGGATCACCTTCGAGCTGGCCGCTTGCCACTCTTTGCTGATAGTATTGCCAAACGCGGCCCGGCATCCTGCACCCTTGCTCGAACGTCGCGTGAGCTAGCCCTAATCTACCGGCGGGCAGCAAGCACCTCGTGACCCTTTGTCACGAACCCGCAGGATGCACGAGCATGCCGGCCCAAGGGTCGCGGTGAAACGATTGTCGCAGCCAGTGGGTCATCCCGGCAAGCTGAGGCAATGGCAAACATGGGTCGGCGACGAGCAGCATGACACGTCACGACTAGAAATGGAGTATGCGCTGAGGCCGGGACACGGCGACGATCCAATCCGAACAAACGAAGTGGAGAAGATTAATGCCGCGTGTCGCGCACAGCATCGAAGTTTGAAATCGCCCGACGATAAAAAAGTCCCGCCGCGGCCTCGAAAAAAACTGCGAACATCATCGCAGACATATCGGGGCTGTGGATGACCGGAGGAACCGCCGTTATTTTCTCTCAGCAGCAACGCCATCTGAAGCACCTGACTTCACGCGTGATTGCCATTGGAGAAACTAGAGGCCCGAAATTGCTCGAAAATTGCGGCGTTTACGCCACACTTTCGGCAATTGGACAGAAATATCGACGCGAAATCGAATTTCGGTGTCAACAAATTCCTCGAACTTGCGCATATTTTTTTAGTGATCGAAATGATTCGATCTATTTTAGAGGGAGAGAGAACTATGGCTAAGGCAGCGAAGAAGGCAGCAAAGAAGGCTACGGCAAAGCGCGCTCCGGCAAAGAAGGCCGCCGCGAAGAAGCCGGCAAAGAAGGCTGCAAAGAAGAAGCGCGCGGCTTAAAGCCGACGTTTCTTGCTCTGCTCTCGGTTGGGCATCGAGGCGCGGGGCCGGTCCTAAAGACCGAAATTTTCAAGGCCGATGGCTGCGAGACGCGCCATCGGCCTTCTTTATTTGCCTGCCGGTGTATATGCGACACGCTAAATTGAAATCGTTTTCCGCTCCACAGCCGCCGACTCAGACGCGGCGCTGCACCATCAACTTCTTCAACTCAGCAATGGCTTTTGCAGGCGACAACCCTTTCGGGCACGCCTTGGCGCAATTCATGATGGTGTGACAGCGATAGAGCCGGAACGGGTCCTCGAGATTATCAAGCCGTTCTCCCGTCGCCTCGTCACGGCTGTCGATGACCCAGCGATAGGCTTGCAGCAGGATGGCTGGACCAAGATACCGGTCCGAATTCCACCAATAGCTCGGGCACGACGCAGAGCAGCAAGCGCACAGGATGCACTCGTAAAGCCCATCCAACTTTTCACGATCCTCGCGCGACTGCTTCCATTCCTTTGGCGGCGTCGGCGTGTCCGTTTTCAACCAAGGGTCGATGGAACGATGCTGCGCGTAGAAATTCGTCATGTCCGGCACAAGGTCCTTGATGACCGACATGTGCGGCAGCGGATAGACACTGACTGCGCCGTCGACCTCATCGATCCCTTTCAGGCACGCGAGATAGTTCGTTCCGTCGATATTCATGGAGCAGGAGCCGCAGATGCCCTCACGGCAGGAGCGGCGGAACGTCAGGGTCGGATCGATCTCGTTTTTGATTTTCAACAGCGCGTCGAGCACCATCGGACCGCACTGATCCTGATTGACCCAGTACGTATCGATATGCGGATTTTGCCCGTCGTCGGGTGTCCAGCGGTAAATCTTGAACTCGCGCCAAGTCCCTTCGCCGTCGGGCGCGTTCCAAGTCTTACCCGTCGTGACTTTCGAGTTCTTGGGAAGCGTCAACTGCACCATGGGTCGGGGTCGATCCTCACAACGAACGGAAATACCAAGACAGCCTCCAGGATTGGGGGGTCGCGTCATCCCTGTCAACGCAGCCGAACGGTCGCTGGATGCGGTTCTTTGCCCCCATTTTCATGACGCGCCGTCAATCGGGTCGATACTTTTTGAGCTCCCGGACAAGGTGCGTCAGGCGCTCGGCGATCTCTGCGCCGCTATCGACGGCAACCTTCAGCGTCGCCCTTGTCTGGATGAGCTTGTTCAGCCGCTCTTGGCATTCGCCGAACGCGAAATACAGTGTCTCGGGCGCTTCGACCTCGCCATCCTCAACTGCGCACATCACGTCGAATGCATTTTGCGAGGCAAGCACCAGCATGGATGCAATGTCATTCATGAGCTGGTGGAATAGGCGGCTTCCGTCGGGGCCGACGCGCACGCCGTGCACGCCGAATTTCAACGGCGAGGAACCCTGCGACCCTTCCCCCGCGAACAATTTCGGGTTGCGCTGAAACCGCCGGAAGATTTCCGAAAGGCCAAGACAGCAGGTCTCAAGTTCCCGGATCGCTGTCGCGGCCTTTCGTTTGGCTTTCGACCGGTCGGGAGTGCGCTCTTCCGCGGTCCAGTTGATCGCCGCAATGGAGGCAATAGCGCCGAGCGCCGCCAGCGCAGGCAACACCGCCGTGAACGGATCGGGCGCGATGCGGCTATCCGGTTCGCGCGGGTCTTGCGGCTTAACAGTGCCCTTATCGCTACCTTTGCGGGACGGAAGTGACACGCGCGCTCCAAATTGCGTCTCTTGGAAGAGGCACCCTTAGCGCAGCCTGCGTTCCACCGCCACCCATCACGCCGCTCACAATTCGTCCGCCGCCGCGAGCATAACAACGCCGACGCCGGCAAAATACTGGGCCAAAATCAATAAACCCGCGCTTTGGGCTCGATGTATTTGATCTCGTTGGTCAGCGTCCGCGTGTGCACCGGCCGGCTATCGAGCCGGACTTCGCGTGTCGCGGTGTCGGCAAACGCCAGTGTATGCTTCATCCAGGCCACATCATCGCGCTTGGGATAATCTTCGCGTGCGTGTGCGCCGCGGCTCTCCTTGCGATTGGCGGCCCCGCCAACCGTCACCGCGGCCTGGGCGATCAGATTGTCGAACTCCAACGTCTCGACCAGATCGGAGTTCCAGACCAGTGAGCGATCCGTCACGCGAATATCGTCGACGCCCTTCCAGACATCCGCAATTTTCCGGACCCCTTCGTCCAGAACCGGTCCGTCGCGGAACACGGCGCAATTGGCCTGCATGGTCTTTTGCATGCGAAGCCGTAGAGCAGCCGTCGGCGTGCTGCCGCTGGCATGGCGAAAACGATCGAGGCGATCCAGCGCTTTTTCCGTCGCGTCCTGGGCGAGTTCCGGCTGCGCCGCGCGCCGCTCAACCGTATCTGAGCAGCGCAGACCCGCGGCGCGGCCGAACACAACGAGGTCGATAAGTGAATTGGATCCCAAACGGTTGGCACCGTGCACCGAAACGCAAGCGGCTTCGCCGATCGCCATCAACCCGGGCACGACGGTGTCGGGGTTGCCGCCCTTCAACGTCAGCACCTCGCCATCATAGTTCGTCGGGATGCCGCCCATGTTGTAATGCACGGTCGGAATGACAGGAATCGGCTGCCGCCTGAGATCGACACCAGCGAAAATCTTGGCACTCTCCGTAATACCCGGCAGTCGCTCGGCCAGAATATTCGGGTCCAGATGGTCTAAGTGCAAGAACATGTGATCGCCGTCGGGACCGACGCCGCGACCCTCACGAATTTCGATCGTCATCGACCGAGAGACCACGTCGCGGGACGCCAGATCCTTGGCATGCGGAGCATAGCGCTCCATGAACCGCTCGCCTTTGGCGTTCGTCAGATAACCGCCCTCGCCTCGCGCTCCTTCGGTGATGAGCACGCCGGCACCGTAGATGCCGGTCGGATGAAACTGCACAAACTCCATATCCTGCAGCGGGAGCCCGGCGCGCAATACCATGGCGTTGCCGTCACCTGTGCACGTATGCGCCGACGTCGCCGAAAAATAGGCACGCCCATAGCCGCCCGTCGCCAGAATAGTGCGCTTTGATCGGAAACGATGAATGCTGCCGTCTTCCATGTTCATGGCGATGACGCCACGGCAGGCGCCCTCATCATCCATGATCAAGTCAAGCGCGAAGTACTCGATAAAGAACTCAGCGGAGTGGCGCAGCGATTGGCCGTACAGAGTATGCAACATCGCGTGGCCGGTGCGATCGGCCGCAGCGCACGTACGCTGCACCGGCGGCCCCTCGCCATACTCGGTATAATGACCGCCGAACGGGCGCTGGTAGATCTTGCCGTCTTCGGTGCGGCTGAACGGAACGCCGTAATGATCGAGTTCGTAAACGGCTTCCGGCGCGTTGCGGCACAAATACTCAATGGCGTCCTGGTCGCCCAGCCAGTCGGCGCCTTTGACCGTGTCGTACATGTGCCAGCGCCAATTGTCCGGACCCATATTGGCCAGCGAGGCCGCAATGCCGCCCTGCGCGGCGACCGTATGCGAACGCGTGGGAAAGACCTTGGTCACACACGCGGTCCTGAGCCCGGCCTCGGCACACCCGAGCGTGGCGCGCAACCCAGCGCCTCCCGCACCGACGACGACGACATCATAAGTATGATCGACGATCGCGTAGGCACGGCCGTTGACGCCTGCCTTGACCGCTGTCCCATTTGCTTGGCCAGCCATGCTGCGTTCAAGCTCCGAAGTAGAGTTTCAGGACGGCCAGGATGCTCGCTGCACCCACGGTGACGGCAAAAAACGTGTTCAGCATCAAAAGCGCGATCTTTGCACCTTCACCATGCACGTAGTCCTCGATGATCACCTGCATTCCGATCCGCATATGAATTACCCCTGAAACCACCAGGAGGATCAGCGGCAGCGCAAATTCTGGCCGCTTGAGAGCCGCGGCAACCGTCAGATGATCTGCCCCGACAAGCGAAACGAGGATCGCAACGACTGCAATCGACAGCACCAGATTGGACACGGCCGTGACACGTTGCTTCCAGAAGTGGTCCGCGCCTTCCTTAGCCGATCCAAGGTACCGGGCAGTTTTAAGCGGCGTCCGCAACGACATCGTCACACCCCTCCAAGGCGGCTGATCACGACAAACCAGACCGCGCCGGTCAGCAGAATGGATGCCACGATGGTGCCCCACGACAGAATGTCGATGGTCGCCAGATCGTATCCAACACCGAAATCCCAGATGAAATGCCGGATACCACCGAGCGCGTGGTGAATGAGCGCCCACGTGTAGCCAAAAAGGATGATCCAGCCTGGCCAGGTATCGAAGTATCCACTGACCGCGTGGAATGCGTCGGGTCCGGATGCCGCCGCCACGAGCCAAGCCGCCAGGAGCAACGTCCCGAAGTAGAGCGCCGTCCCGGTGATGCGATGCAGGATCGACATCACCATGTTGATCAGCGGGCTATAGATCTGCAGGTGCGGGGAAAGCGGCCGATTGACCTTCGCCCCACGCCCCGTCGCGGCATCCGACATGAAAGACTCCGGGAGATGAACAATCCCGCTTTCTAGCCCGCCGCGTCGGCCACCGCAATTTGTCAGACGGGCGCATGACCGAAGGTCCCACTCCTACGTGGCGGCCGGCGCCGCGAAAAGCGTGGCGGCCGGCGCCGCGTAGCGGTGTCGCCTCGCGGGCACTAAAAGCGCTCTAACGCGGCAACACCACCCAGGCATCAAAATCGAGAATGACCCCATCGGCGTAGTCGCCAGCTTCCGTCTTGAGCGGAAACGCGGCGCAATACTGATTTTTCACGGCAACCAGCCGGATGCGAAGCGCGCCAACATCCGAACGGCCGGGAATTTCTGCTTTCTCCAGAATTTCCGTCCAGGCATAGACAGTGTCGCCGGCAAACAACGGCGCGACATGCCGGCCACCGTTGATCGCGGCCAAATGGAAGGCGTTGTTCAAGCCGTTGAAAGATAGCGCACGCGCCATCGAAATCACGACACCACCGTAGACGATCCGTTTGCCGAAGCGGCCTTTCGATTCCGTGTGCTGGTTGAAATGTACTTTGGCCGTATTCTGGTAGAGGCGGGCCGCCATTTGGTGCTCCGCCTCTTCGATCGTCATGCCGTCGACATGATCGATCTTCTCACCAACTTGGGACTGCCCGCGAGCGCCAAGTCGTAAGCGGCCGTGTTGATCGCCGGAACTGCGCCACCGATCTCCGACGGGTCGATACGATCCGGCAATTTTGGCACCACGGCGTCTCCGACCGGCGCCGACTTGTCCCGCTTGCGCACCATTACCCAGCGTACGTATTCGAGGACAACCTCGCCGTTTTGATTGCGGCCGGTCGAGCGCACGTAAACCGTGCCCGTTTCCTTGTTCGAATTTTCCTTAAGGCCGATGACTTCCGACACCGTCGACAGAGTGTCGCCGGGATAGGCAGGCTTGAGAAATCGACCGCCAGCATAGCCGAGGTTGGCAATGGCATTGAGCGAGATATCCGGCACCGTCTTGCCGAACACGACATGAAACGTCAGCAGGTCGTCGAGCGGCGCCCTCGGATAGCCGATCGCCGTCGCGAACTGATCCGACGAAGTCACAGCGAAGCGCGGGCCGTACAGGCTCATGTAAACAGCCGCGTCACCTTCGGTGACAGTGCGCGGCGTCGCATGCGTGATGATCTGCCCGAACTTATAATCCTCGAAGAAATTGCCGGCATTGGTCTTGGTCGTCGTCATGGCGCGCGCCCTTATTCGCAACGTCGTGGGATCGGCAAAAAGCAGGAATTCCGTCGCGATTAGTCCGTCCCGCGCACACTGTCCATGGCGAAAGCCGCAGTCACGTGTACGTGGCGGCGCGTGCAAGCGTCGCAGCAGCGCCCATAACCTAGAACCAGTCGTCGATCTCGCGAACCGCGTGCGCGATCGCCGCCGTCCGTCGAGCCATGACCAGATGCAGTCGCTCGACCATGCGTCCCTCGACTGTGATGACGCCCTTCTGCGCGTTGGCCGGCTGCGAGAAGGCATCGATGACCTTACGCGACCACTCGATCTCCTCGTCTGTGGGCGTAAAAACCTCGTTGCACGGACCCACCTGCGACGGGTGGATCAGCGTTTTGCCATCCATGCCGAGCGTGCGGCCATGCTCGCATTCGCTTCGGAAACCGACCTCGTCCTTGAAATCGTTGTAAACGCCATCGATGATGTCGATACCGAAAGCGCGTGCGGCGACGATTGTCAGCGCCAGCCACGGCACGATCGCAAACCTGTTGTCGAGCGCGCGCGCGCGCGATTCTTTAAGAAGATCGTTGGTGCCCAGCACAAAACACTCGAGACGGTTTTCAGGATCCATGGCAACCGCGGCGATCTCGCGCGCATACAGGATCGCCTGCGGCGTCTCCATCATGGCCCAAAGTCGCGTGCGCTCCGGGGCATTAACCGACTTCAGGATCTTCGCCGAGCTGATGATATCGCCGGGATGAGCGACTTTGGGGATCAGGATCGCATCCGGCGCGGCCTCTGCCGCCGCAATCAAATCCGCCGTACCCCATACGGTTTCGAGCGCGTTGGTCCGAATGACGAGTTCCCGGCGTCCATAGCCCCCCTCCTTCACGACCTCGCAGACCCGGTGCCGCGCCTGCACCTTGGCTTCCGGTGCAACCGAGTCTTCCAGGTCCAGAATGACGGCATCGGCGGGGAGCGACTTGGCTTTTTCCAGGGCGCGATCGTTGGCGCCCGGCATGTAAAGCACGCTGCGGCGGGGGCGAATGTTCGTCTTCATCACAGCGCGGTCCGTTTAATTGTGCAGCGCAATAATACGCTAACGTTGCGATGTTCACAAATCGTCATTGGGCGAATACCGTCCGCGGTGGAGAACCGTAGCCGTGGCACGCATCATCGCACTATCGTCGTTGGTTTCACGGGGTCATGTTGGCCTGCGTGCCCTGGTGCCCGCCTTGGAAGCGTTTGGCCACGACGTGATCGCGTTGCCGACGACGATCCTGTCGAGCCACGCCGCATATCGCACCGTAGCCGGTTTGGCGATGGACATCGACATTCTGGAGCGCATGGCTTCCGCACTCGATGCCAATGGCTGGCTGGCGTCTGCGGACATGCTGATCACCGGCTACTTGCCTTCGGTCGATCATGTGACATTCGCCGCTGCCCTCGGCCGCCGCTTGCTTGAACAAAACCCAGCCGCAGGGATCGTCTGCGATCCCGTCCTCGGCGACGCACCAAAGGGCCTCTACGTGCAGAAGGAAGCGGCAAAGCGCGTGCAATCGGACCTTGTTCCTCTGGCAACGATCCTGACGCCAAACGCCTTCGAGTTATCCTGGTTGTCCCAACGTCCGGTGACCGACCTTGCCACCGCCAGCAGTGCCGCCCGGACCCTCCAGGTATCAATGGTACTCGCCACCTCGGTCCCGGTCGGCGCAAACCAATTGGCAACCCTTCTCCAGACGACCGACGTCTCCGTTTACACCACCGTTCCGATACGGCCGGGCGCTCCGTCCGGAACAGGGGATCTTCTCACCGGCCTCTTCATCGCAAACCTCGCCGCCGGCATTCGTCCTCCGTCTGCACTTGCCGCAGCCGGCGCCGTCCTCGAACAGGTTCTTGCGGCCAGCAACGGAGCTGACGATCTCAACCTCATGCCCCTTTTCACCGGATCAGGCGGCCTGGCTCCGCTGCAACTCAATGACGCGCCCGGGGCATGATCAACTCCGACAATACTTGACATTTGTCAGCCGCAATAGAAAACGCGATCTGAATGGACGCGAGGTGACGCGCGGCCCGGGCCACTTCCAACCAGAAAGCTGTCAATGTCTTCCTTTCCTGAAACTTTGACGGATCGCTACCGTCGCTTCAAACATCGAATCTTCTTCCCCAATGCCGACCAATACGAAGAACTGGCGACCTACGGCCAGAATCCTGAGATCATGTTGATCTCTTGCTGCGACAGCCGCGTCGATCCGGAAACTATTTTCAATGCGATGCCCGGCGAACTTTTCGTCGTCCGCAACGTCGCAAACTTGATCCCGCCTTATGAAACCGGAGGCAAATTCCACGGCGTCAGCGCCGGCATCGAGTTCGCGGTCTTGAACCTCCGGGTCAAACACATCGTCATCATGGGTCACTCGGGCTGCGGTGGCATCAAAGCCGCGCTGGACCAATCGGCCGCCATTCAGACCGAAGCAATGTTCATCTCGAAATGGATGTCGATGCTCGACGATGCACGCCTCTCCGTGCTGTCGTCTCATCAAACGAGTACGCCCGAGGAAAAGCTCGAAGCGCTTGAGAAGGAAGGCGTCAAGACGTCACTCAAAAACTTGCGCACGTTTCCGTTCGTGAGCGAGCGCGAGGACAAGGGCAAATTGAATTTGCATGGCGCTCACTTCAACATCCAGAAGGGCAGCCTCTCAATTCTCAACCACTCGCGCGGTGAATACTTCCCGCTTTGACGTTGCGCAACCGTCAGCTCGCAGGTGAAGCGGCGCTCTGCGCTGCCCGCACGGCCGGAAGGATCTTCTCGACGATGCTTTGCGGCGTCAGCGGGCCGACGTGCTTGTAGGCGATCCGCCCCTTTCCATCGACCACGAACGTCTCAGGCATGCCATAAACGCCCCACTCGATTGCGCCCCGGCCCTTCTGATCGACACCCAGTGCCGCGAACGGATTGCCATAGCGACCGAGGAACCGGCGCGCATTCTCTGCATCGTCCTTATAATTGACGCCGACTAGCTTCAATCCTGGCTCTTTTGCCAGTGCCACAAGCAGTGGGTGTTCCTCCACGCAAGGCGCGCACCATGAGGCCCAGAAGTTCACGACGGTGACGCCGTCCTTCGCGAGATCACCCGCCGTAAACCCCGGCACGGCTCCCGTCCCACGCGTCAGCCCATCAAGCGCTGGAAAATCGGTCGCAGGAACGGGCTTGCCGATCAACGCCGACGGTAACTTCGAAGGATCGCCAGATTTCAGGGCAAACTGAAACATGATCGCCACGGCGAGAAAAATCGCCAGCGGCACGAACACCCATGCGCGACCACTCCGACCTTCCACAACACCGTCCACACTCTCGGTCATGGCCTTAGCTTTCTTCCTTCGCGGCCGGCTTCGCGGACATTGACCGCGACCTTCGCGAAACGCCCTTGGCTTCAAGCTCTAAAAGCCGCGCCTTCAGCCGAGCGCCGTCCCAGACGAGCCAGCCGATCACGCCTGCGACAACGACTGAATAGATGGCATAGGAGGCCCAGATAAACGCAGCATGTGGTCCAAGATCCATGCCGCTCACTCCGCTGCCGCTGTCGCCGAAACGGTCCGCGCGCGATCCACCTCCGCCATGGTCAGCGAGCGTAGCCGGCGCCTGAGAATTTCGTTGCGCATGCCTTTGGTATGCAGCGCAAAAAACAGCAACGAAAAGCCGACCGCGCTGTACAGCAGCGGCCACAAGAGGTCAGGATGAATTGTCGGACCGTCCAAACGGATAACGCTCGCCGGCTGATGCAGCGTGTTCCACCAATCAACCGAAAACTTGATGATCGGCAGGATCGATACGCCGACGAGCCCCAGAACTGCGCACAACTTGCCGGCCAACGCATCATCCTCGATCGCCGAGCGCAGCGCCATGAGGCCGAAGTATAAGAACAACAAAATCAGCATCGACGTCAGCCGCGCGTCCCAGACCCAATAGGTCCCCCACATCGGCTTGCCCCATAGAGATCCTGTTGCCAGCGCGAGGAATGTAAACGCAGCGCCAAGAGGCGCGGCAGCCTTCGCCGACACGTCCGCGAGCGGATGCCGAAAGACGAGATACCCAAAACTGGAAACGGCAATGAGCGCATAGCCCAACATGCCGAGCCACGCTGCCGGTACGTGGATGAACATGATCTTGACGGTCTGGCCCTGCTGATAGTCATCGGGAGCCACGAAGAACACGAGATACAGCGCGTAGGCGATCAGCAAGGCCGCAGCAGCAGCCAACCACGGCAGAACGCGGCCGGACAGTTCCATGAACCGCGTCGGGTTCGCGAGTCGCTGGGTCAAGGATTGTTGCGGATTCATGGCTGCTTTAGTCATGGGGCTGGTCTAAGCAATTCCGGCGCTTCGCGCAACGCGGCCACCATTACGGTTCCGCAACCCGCGCAGTGTTAACGCATAGTCGGTCATTGTGTCTGGAAACGAATCGCCGCTGCCGCGGCCACCGGACCGATGACCAATGAAAACAATGATATCGCCGACAAAATCAGAAACGAGGCCTGAAACCCCGACGGACCACCCGTCGCGGCTGAAATGGCCGCGATACCGAAGATCAGGGTCGGGATATAGAGCGGCAAAACGAGCAGCGCCAAAAGCAGGCCACCCCGTCGCACCCGAAGTGTCAGCGCCGCTCCCACCGCTCCCAGGAAACTGATCGCCGGCGTCCCCGCGCACCGGATAAGCGCTCAGTTCGAGGTTAAGGAGAAGCCCGAGCACCGGCGCAAGCAATGCCAGGGGAATGCCGGTCGATATCCAATGCGCCAAGGCCTTTGCGGCCGTCGCCAATTCCAGCGGCAGATCACCGGTCGCGATGACCTCCAGCGACCCATCCTCGTCGTCGGCTTCGAAAATCCGCGGCAGCGACAAAAGCGCCGATAAAAGAAGCGCGATCCACAGGACTCCTGGGGCAATCCTCGACAGCAAATTCAAATCCGGCCCAAGCCCCAAAGGCATCATCGTCACGACAACGAGATAGAACCCCAGCGCCGTCCCGACAGCCCCACCTTCGCGCACTTGCAGCAAAAGATCGCGTTTCAGCAGCGTCCAGAAGGCGCTCATGCGGCCGCACTCCGCGCCGCGCTGAGTTCGAGCCGCCGCTCTCTCGCAAGCCCAAGCGGGATATGTGTCGCCGCCAGCACCAGCCCGCCGCCCGCCAGATGCTGCGCGACACACTCCGCCAGCAGCCGCACGGACGCCGCATCTAGCGACACAGTCGGTTCATCCAAGAGCCACAACGGACGCGGCGTCGCGATCAACCGCGCCAGACAAGCCCGCCGCTTCTGCCCCGCCGACAAATAACCGGCAGGAATTGACGCCAACGGCTCCAGATCGAACGCCGCCAACGCCTCATCGATCGACGCCGCTGCTCCCGCTCCCAGATAGTCCGCCCAGAAGCGCAAGTTCTCTTCGACCGTCAGCGACGGTTTCAGCGCGTTGAGATGTCCAATGTAATGCGCCTGCGCGGGAAGTTCCTTATCAGCATCCCCGCCTTCCAGGGCGATCGCCGGCAACCGTACGAATGACGGTCGTCTTTCCGGCCCCGTTTGGCCCGACGAGGACGAGCGCGTCGCCAGCAACAACCGCGAACGACAATCCGTCCACGATGCGTCGCGCGCCTCGATCCACGACGAGATGTTCAATTGCCAAGCGCACAGGAGATTGTTCCGTCGAAGGCGGACCTTCGCATTGCACCGACGATAGGCGGACTGCCGCAAAATCACACGCGAACGGTGGCTAGTTCTCTCCGATTTGCGCCTATATAAAGGGCTAGTCCATGATTTCGCTAGTGCAAAAAACGGAACGGCCGTACCGACAACCGCGCTCTAGTAGTATGGCGCGCGAGAGGAAACGCCGGCGTCAACCGCTCTGGCTACTAAATCCCCACTTTCAAGCTTTCGAGGAGACCTGCATTGAGCGTCGTCACCGCCCCCCTTTCCCTCGACAGCTTCAAGTGCCGCAAGACGCTGACCGCAGGCGGCCAGACCTATACCTATTATTCCCTCCCCGACGCGGAGAAAAATGGCCTGCCCGGCCTCTCCAAGCTTCCCTTTTCCATGAAGGTGCTGATCGAAAACCTGCTCCGCTCCGAAGACGGCCGCACCGTCTCCAAGCAGGACATCATCGACGCCGTGAAATGGGTCGATGACAAAGGCAAGGCCGGCAAGGAGATCGGCTTCCGCCCCGCCCGCGTCCTGATGCAGGACTTTACCGGCGTCCCCGCCGTGGTCGATCTCGCCGCCATGCGCGACGGCATGCTGCAGCTTGGCGGCGATCCAAAGAAAATCAACCCGCTTGTCCCCGTCGATCTTGTCATCGACCATTCCGTCATCGTCGATGAGTTCGGCACGCCCAAGGCTCTGGCCGACAACGTCGCGCTCGAATATGAGCGCAACGGCGAGCGCTACACGTTCCTCAAGTGGGGCCAGGGCGCCTTCCAGAACTTCCGCGTTGTCCCGCCCGGCACCGGCATCTGCCACCAGGTCAACCTCGAATATCTCTCCCAGGTCGTCTGGACCGCACCCTCCGCTGACGGCACCACGGTTGCCTATCCGGATACGCTCGTCGGCACCGACAGCCACACGACCATGGTCAACGGCCTCGCCGTTCTGGGCTGGGGCGTCGGCGGTATCGAGGCCGAAGCCGCCATGCTCGGCCAGCCGCAGTCGATGCTCCTGCCCGAAGTGATCGGCTTCAAGCTGACCGGCCGCCTGATGGAAGGCGTCACCGCCACCGACCTCGTGCTCACGGTCACGCAGATGCTGCGCAAGATGGGCGTTGTCGGCAAGTTCGTCGAATTCTACGGCCCCGGCCTCGACAACATGACACTCGCCGACCGCGCCACCATCGCCAACATGGCTCCCGAATACGGCGCCACCTGCGGCTTCTTCCCGGTCGACAAGGAAACCCTCGCCTACCTCGAACTGTCCGGCCGCTCCCGCGACCGCATCGCCCTCGTCGAAGCCTTCACCAAGGCACAGGGCCTCTACCGCGAATCCGGCTCGCCCGATCCCGTCTTCACCGCCACGCTGGCCCTCGACCTTGGCGATGTCGAACCCTCGCTCGCCGGTCCCAAGCGACCCGAAGGCCGCGTCGCCCTCTGCGCCGCCAAGCCGGGCTTCCTCGCAGCGCTCGAAACCGAATACAAAAAGCCCGGCGAAGCCGCCAAACGCTACCCCGTCACCGGCGAAACCTTCGACCTCGGCCACGGCGACGTCGTCATCGCGGCGATCACATCGTGCACCAACACCTCCAATCCGAGCGTGCTTATCGGTGCCGGACTCTTGGCGCGCAACGCCGTCGCCAAGGGCCTCAAGCCCGCGCCGTGGGTGAAAACTTCACTCGCGCCCGGATCGCAGGTCGTCGCCGCCTACCTCGAAAAGTCCGGCCTGCAGAAATCGCTCGACGCCATCGGCTTTAATATTGTCGGCTTCGGCTGCACCACCTGCATCGGAAATTCCGGCCCGCTGCGCGCACCCATTTCCAAAACCATCAACGACAACGGCCTCGTCGCCGCCGCCGTCCTCTCCGGCAACCGCAACTTCGAAGGCCGCGTCTCGCCCGACGTGCAGGCGAACTACCTCGCCTCGCCGCCCCTTGTCGTCGCCTACGCGCTCGCCGGCACCATGCAAAAGGACCTCTCCACCGAACCGCTCGGTACCGGCTCCGACGGCCACCCCGTCTTCCTCAAGGACATCTGGCCGACGAACAAGGAAATCCAGTCCTTCATCGCCGACAACATCACGCGCGAAATGTTCGAAAGCCGCTACGCCGCCGTCTTCCAAGGCGACACCAACTGGCAGGGCATCGCCACCACCCAGGGCCTCACGTTCGCCTGGGACGGCACATCCACCTACGTCCAGAACCCGCCCTACTTCACCGGCATCAAGCAGGAAGCGACCGGCAACGGCGACCTCGTCGGCGCACGCATCCTCGGCCTCTTCGGCGACAAGATCACCACCGACCACATCTCGCCCGCCGGCTCCATCAAGGCCGCCAGCCCCGCCGGCAAGTACCTGCTCGACCACGGCGTCGCACAGGCCGACTTCAATCAGTACGGCACGCGCCGCGGCAACCACGAAGTCATGATGCGCGGCACCTTCGCCAACATCCGCATCAAGAATTTCATGGCCAAGGACGCCAACGGC